>Ga0154577_1091_pt3 | contig 12398 bp, 9 predicted proteins | sample RifGroF2_FD_116006 | JGI IMG/M metagenome (GOLD analysis project Ga0154577, IMG submission 116006) | Planctomycetes bacterium GWF2_42_9
AGATCATTACGCAAATTAAAAAACTTGTCGATACGGGCGTTAAACAGGTAACGCTGCTTGGGCAAACGGTTAATTCGTATGAGTATAATGGTGTGGGTTTTGCGGATTTGCTTTATGAAGTGAGCAAAATTGACGGGCTGGAATGGATAAAATTTGTTACTTGTTACCCGCGGAATTTTGATGAGCGGATTTTTCAAGCGATGATCGATCTGCCGAAGGTTTGCAGATATTTGCATATACCTGCTCAAAGCGGGTCGGACAGGATTCTTAAAGCGATGAATCGCGGCTACACGGCCGAGCAGTATCTTGAGATTATTTATAAGGCGAAGGAGATTGTGCCGGATATTGCCGTTGCGGGCGATTTTATTGTCGGCTTTCCGACAGAGACGGATGAGGATTTTCAAAAGACAGTCGAGCTGGTGCAAAAAGCGAAATATAAAAATTGTTTCATTTTCAAATATTCGCCTCGGCCGGGGACAAGGGCGGATGAGAAACTTGCGGATGATGTTCCAAATGAAGTTAAGAAGCAGAGAAACAATGATTTGCTTGCGGTTCAAGAAGCAATTAGTGCAGAGATAAATCAGGAGTATGTAGGCAAAACTTTAAAGGTGATGGTCGAGGGCACAAGCAAAAAAGGCCATCTTGACAGTGCAAGCGGCAAAGAAAATCCGCAGTTGATCGGCAGAAGTGCGGGCGATTATATTGTTGTGTTCGATGGGCCGGAGAAACTTGCAGGACAGATTATCGATGTGGAAATCACAAGAGCAAGTGCATTGACATTATTCGGGAAAACAACTTAGCCACCCCCTTCGAATTTTATTTCAAGTCCCCAAGGGGATTGAAAGATAAAATTCCTGAAGACTCGGGGGCTTTCGCTTCGCTTCAGCTTAGCACTAAGGCACTAAAATTCATTATATATAATATTCTTCGTGTCTTTGTGTCTTAGTGGCAAAAAAAAAATAAAATTTTTGAACTAATCCGGTCAAAGTGTCTTTATTATTTTGTCATCTTATCAATGCCGTCAAGGCAGAGGGCTGACCATGTTTCCATTGTATCTTTGACTTGGTTCAACTCTTCAGCGGACATAAATTCCAACTGCGTAATCATCTGTTCTTTGCGTTCGACTTTGGGTTCTTCCAGTTTCCAGAAATGCACAACGCCGAGGTGAACTTTGCCGACTTCATTCGTATCATCATTCAGCAGGGCGACAACTTTATCTTTATAAGCGGACGCAATATTTACTTCTTCCGCGATTTCACGCTGGACGGCGTCAAGATAGGTATCATAAAAATTTGCATTGAACATTGACATCGCATCGACTGGATTAATGTGGCCGCCGATGCCGATTGAACGTTTTGAGACAAGGCGCGTTTCGCCTGCGCGTTTGCCGCGGACGTAACTAAGATATTTGCCGTCGTTACCCATTATTACGTAAGGTATCAATTGCTTGAAAGAGGGGTCTTTCTCGGCCAGCGGTCTGGGCATAAATGTGCAAACGCCGGGTGCGAAGATTTTGTCCAGATAACGCTGGACATCGAATTGAAGGCCGTGAAATGAGCCGAGTGAATCAAAGACTTCTCTTTTTATTACTAATACCTGTTCATCCTGTGCCATATTTTTCCTTTTTTATCAGGGTTTAGGGTGTAGGGTTTAGGGGATAGGAATCGCGCACGGTGGCGATTGTTGTCTATACCCTATACCCTGTCCCCTGTACCCTATTTTCTAAATTTTCTTCGGCTTCGGGTTTTCGAATATACAACGGAACAAGAGCGACAGGGTCGGCGAATTTGCCTTGCTGTGCCAACTGTGTGCCGAGTTTGTAAACGTTCGAAGCCTTGGGCGACCAATACTTATCGCTTAATATTTTAATGTTTTGAGTTTCAAATTTGTTCGCATAGTAAAGCAAACCTTCGCCAAGCAACCAAATTGGTTCGCTGCCGAACTTTTCTTTGAACTGTTCGGGGGTTATCATACAGTCATCGAGAATCTTTTCCCATAAATTTTCTTTTTTCTCAAAGACAGCGATAAAAAACTGGCCTCGCTTTGCATCAATTATAGTTGCGATCTTATTTATAGATTCATCATCTATATTTTGCGCGATCACATCGCTAGTATTTACGGCGACGATTTTGGATTTGTTTGCCAAAGCCATCATTTTTGCGACGGTAACGGAAATTCTAACACCCGTGAAACTGCCGGGGCCGATCGAAATGTAAACTTCGTTAATATGGTCTGCGGTCTTTGAGATTTCACGTAATAAAACATCTACAGTGTCGAATAATTCGGCGTTATGACGAAGCGGTGCGGAGAAGGTTTTTTCGTCCGATAACTTTCCGCCGACGCCAATGGCGACAGAACCCAATCTGCCTGTGGTTTCAAGTGCAAGTGCTGTTTTTTGATGTGTAAGTACGTTATTTTTCATAAGTTCAGTGATTTTATACAATTATCTTGGCTGTTAAAGCATAAAAAGTAAATTTTTTTAAAAGATTTTACTCTACAACCTCCTTAAACATACCGAAATAATATCCGCAAATATAATAAAAATATTAGAAAAGTAAATATGAAGAAAAAGAGTAATGAAAAAGCTTGATGTAAATGTAAGATTTAGCTTGAATAACGTTGGTTTGATGTTAAAATGGCTAATCTCAATAATTGCCGTAAGGTCGGTAAGATATACCACCCCGAGCGGATATGTAAGATTGGGATGTTGCCTGAGCATCTGAAACTTTTAACTATATTATAGGAGACTACCAGTGTTTATTGGTGTATCTAAAATGAGATGGACTTTGGGCGTACTAACAGCAGTGATAATTCTTTGCACGGCGACATCAGTTGTTTTGGCAGCGGAAAACGCTCCTGCCAAACAGCAGGCAATGCAGATGCAAGGCAAGCAATTTTTAGATATTGCGGTCGAGCAGTATAATCGCGGGCTGAATGAGGACGCAAAAGCGACGGTTCGTAAAACCCAAGCGTACAAAAGCTATCTTAGCGCATCTGACCAGAGCAAACTAGACCAGTTGGCCAAGTCGCTTGGTATCGATGGCTCCGCACCGGTCAATCAGACTGTCGCTGAAAATATACCAGCGGAGCTGATGACGCAGGCCAGAACTCTGGCTGCACAGGGCAATATTGCAGCCGCTAAAGATAAATATTTACAAGCCAAACAAACCGGAAAGTTGACAGCAGAGGAAACAGCCGCGGTTGACGCTGAAATAGCAGCACTCGATCAGGCATCAAAAAATCCGCAAGCACCAGTTCAACAGCCGGGCGTTAATAATCAATACATTCAGTACGTACCTGTCGATACAAATGCAAATCAAACACCAGTTGCACCGAAAGCTGCTCCTGAAGCAAACGCACAGGCCGAAGGCGTGGTAATAATGCCGATCGAGCCGATTACTCAGGTTCCAGCGGAAGCAAATACACAGTCAGTAGTTGCAACGCCTGTAGAATCGCAGCCGACAGTTCCGCCGACAGAAGATCAGGTAAAAGAAAACTATATTGAGACTGTAAAGCAGAAACAGAGAGTTCAGCAGAGTTATACAAAAGCAGTTGTAAATGAAGCAGTAGCAAAAGCGAAAGAATATTCGGCTAAGGATGAATTTCCGGCAGCAAAGGAAGAAATTTCAAGAGCTAAAGCAGTTGTTGAAAATAACAAAATGCTTTTGGGCGATGAAGACTATAAGCAGTATACGACAACATTAGAACAGCTTACAGCGGATATTGATAATCGGCAGTCTGAAATCGAGAGACAAAGCGCTGAAACATCACGTGCGGAAGCACAGGCATCGCAGGAAAAGTTGCGTGCACAGCAGGCTGCGGACAAGCAGAAAAGAATAGAAGACCTTCTTGCCAGAGCAAACGAATATCAGGAACAGCAGAGATATGAAGAAGCACTTGCCCAAATCGATACGCTTATGGCGATCGAACCTACAAACAGGGAAGGCGCGATTCGCAAGCAAATGCTTCACGATATTATAAATCTTCGTACACAACTTGCGATCAAGAAAGAAATCGGCCAGGCAGAAGAGGCCGCTTTCACTGACGTTCAAAGATCAATGATCCCTCATGCTGAATTAATGACTTATCCGCGTAATTGGCAGGATATATCAGCGAAAAGAAAAAGCACTATGATCACCGGAATTTCACAGGTTGATCAAGATGTTTATAACCAACTTCAGTCGCAGGCGGATTTGTCGGCACTTACACCTGAAACGCCGTTCAATGAAGCTATCGAAATTATTAAAAATTCAGTTTCGCCACCATTGAAAATCGTTGTATTGTGGAAAGATCTTGCTGATAACGCATATATCGAACAGGATACCCCGATTGGAATGCACGGTTTTGCCGGTATGCCGATAGGTGAAGCGTTGAGAACGCTGCTTACAGCTATTTCTGGCGGTGTAGCAAATATCGACTATACAGTTAAAGAGGGCATCATAACGGTCGCGACAAAAGAATCTCTGCCTGCAAGCAAACTTGTTACGCAGGTTTATACAATAAATGAAATTATCGGAGCCGGTGCAGATTTTGAACCTATCCAAATGCAGTCAGGCGGCGGCGGTGGTGATGGTGAAATTCAAGTTCAAAGCACCACAAGCGGTACACAGGATTCAGAATCACTAAGAACAGAAAACTCGGATGAGATAGTTACTATTATACAGGAAACAATCGCACCTGAATCCTGGTTGATCAACGGCGGTGAAGGTACAGTTACAAGAACAGCGAATGATTACAGACTGATCATCAGCCAAACGCCGCAGATTCATTTGCAAATACAAAAACTTCTGGATGATTTACGAGCATCTAAAGGCGAACAGGTTTCAATCGAAGCAAGATTCTTGTTTGTAACAGAAAACTTCCTTGAAGATATCGGTATTGATACAAATTTCCTCATCAAAACCGGCGGTAGTTTTTCTGATGATATAGGTATTCTTCAGGATTCGTCATCATTTACACAAGCCAGTGCTACCGGCGTGCCGGGAAGTATCGGCGGCGCTGCGAATGGTGCAAATATAGGCGCAGCGTTACCTGGTGGTGGACTTGGGAGACTCGGTTTGAGCCTGTTTAACGATGATTTGCAGTTGAGCTTCCTTATCAGGGCAACACAGGCACATCGTGATGCGAAAGTTTTGACCGCTCCGAGATTGACGGTTATCAGCGGCGAACGTGCCAATATTAACCTTCAGAAATCGGCAGCGTATATTTCAGATTATGAATTTGAAGATATAACATCATCCGGTGATGATCAGCCAACAAGAGTTATAGCGAATCCGGAATCCGAATATGCAGTCGGCGGCGTTACACTTAACATTACGCCTATCATCAGCGACGATAAAAAATACGTCAATCTTCTGATTGTAACACAGTATCAGCAGTTTAACCTTGATACATTGTTCCCGGTCTTTTCTGATACAACGGGCGAGAAATTTTTCCAAACACTTCCAACTTATGAAACCTCGCTTGTTCAGACACACGTTAACGTTCCCGACGGCGGTACATTGCTGATCGGCGGTCAGAAACTTGGCGCTGAAATCAACAGAGAAGCGGGTGTGCCGGGCGCTTCGAAAGTTCCAATCATTGGCAGATTGTTCAGCAACCGCAGCAAAGTTAAAGATCAGGAAGTATTGCTTATTCTTGTTAAGCCGACGATTATTATCAAGGCTGAAGCTGAAGAGGAATTTTTTGCTCCTCTGCGAGAAAGATAATAGTCAAGATGAATTAAAACAAAAGGCCGATTTTTATGTCGGCCTTTTTTATTTTGCTGATTTTAAAGTTTTTATTGTTCAAACTTCTGTTTTAATGCCTGATAGCCGTAATGCATCATAAGGTTATCGAGGATAATCATCGCGGTGTAATTTTCCGCAACAGGCCAAACACGTGCAACAATGGTTGGATCGCGGCGTGTTATCGCGGCCAGGGCTTCATTTTCCAATGTATACTTATCGATCGTATGCTGCGATTTATCGATTGTCGGCGTTCCTTTAACAGCGAGTCTTACGACAATATCCTGACCGGTTGAAAGGCCGCCTGTGATGCCGCCTGCGTTGTTGGAATCGAAAACGACTTTGCCGTTTTCGGAGTGCATCTGATCGTTGTCCTGCGAGCCGGTCATATCTTTGACCGCAAAGCCGGCGCCTACTTCAACGCCTTTTACTGCGCCGATGCCGAGCATTTCGCCGAGTTGGCCGTCAAGTTTGGCGAAGACAGGTTCGCCAAGTCCGACGGGAACGCCTTTCACCACAACTTCTACAATACCGCCTGCGGAATCGCCTGTCGCCGAGATTTCGTTGCAGGCTTTTACCATTTCTTCGGCTGTATCGATATCCGGGCAATTCAATATATGATGAACGCCGTATTTTTCCTTTATATATTTGGCGTCCATTTTCGGAGCTTTATCGCGAATCTGGTCTATTTCCTGTTCGATTTGCGCGAAGACAGTCATTTTCTCCAGGAATCGCATCTCGGCGTTGATTCTGCCTTTTGTGTAGATTTCCTGATAGAAGGGGTCATAATCGCATCTCATTTTTTTATAATTATCGCAATACTTTAGGGCTTTTGTGCTGTCGATTTCACCGCAGCGAACACCCGCCAGTTCCTTAACATAGCCGCAAATTTCAATGCCGCATTTTTTGAGGATTTTTTTGGCGACATAGCCGGCAGCGACAATAGTTGATGTATATCTGCCGCTGAATATGCCTGCGCCGATAGAATCGTCCGCGGGGCCGTATTTTACGAACGAAGCGTAAGATGCATGGCCGGGGCGGGGAGTGCGGTTTGTGTCCTGATATTGTTTTATGTGAATGAAATGCCTGTCGAGATTGGGAATCAGGATTGTCAAAGGCGTGCCGTTTGTCAGGCCTTTATTGCCTGCGTTTTCGACTGTGTCGGCGGCATTTACGCCTGTGTATATAACTGGTAAATCAGGTTCCTTGCGAGGTGAGCTTAATTCGTCGGCTCCCGGCTTTCGTAAAAGCAAATCGCCGTAGATTTCCTGCTCGTTTATTGCCATAGCAGGGGGACAACCTTGAATGCACGCCGTCAGGCCGTCCTGATACGAACCGCCTGCAACCGTTACCTGATACATTTTTCCAAAATGACAACCTAACATTATATTGCTCCTTTACTAAAATTTCGTTGATAATTTACCAGACAAAATTGTTTTGAACAAGTTAAAAAGCCTAATAAAAGGTATTGTTGTTTTTTACAATCCAATCCGCCGCGGAGTCTATGTCTGAAAAAACTATAGCCTTTGACTGGATTTCGCCCAAATGTTTTGTGCCGTGTCCTGTCAGCAGGTATATGCCTTTGCCGCCGACATTTTGCGCAAGTTCGACATCGTGCGGATGGTCGCCGATGCTGAAAGATTTCTTCAGGTCGATGTTATACGCCGCTGCCGCCTTGTGCAGAAAAAAAGGCTTCGGCTTGATGCACTCGCATTGTGCGTCTCTTTTGTGCGGACATACATAAATATCCGTTATGATTATATTCTGTTCCCGCATTGCCGTGAGTATATACCTGTTTATGTTATCAACGTCTTGGGCAGTGATAATATTTTTTCCGATTCCCGACTGATTTGTAACAATAAATAATTTATAATGCTTTTGCAGCATTTGCAGAGCTTTAAAAACGTTATCGATAAATATTACTTCATCAGCGTTTTTTATGTATCCACGTTCTTCTATTATTGTTCCGTCACGATCTAAAAAAATAGCTTTGTTCATAATTGTTTGTCCGCAATTTGCAAAATCCTGTAATTGTTTATTTTGTGATTTTTTGGTTCGTAAGCAATGAATATTATGGCAAAAAGTATGATAATAATGCTTAGAATAATACCCGTGTCAAAGGACCCTAGCAGGTCCGCGAGCTGACCTCCAATTGTTGGACCTGTAAGGCCTGCCAAACCATACCCAACGAAACAAAACGGGTAAAGCGCAGAAAACAATTCTGTGCCGTATAATTTTACAATTGAAGCCGCATATACTACAAAACATGCACCGAAACCTGTTCCTGCTATTGCAAGGACTATCAGAAGCAAACCTGACGGCATCTTTATTATCAGCGGTAAAAGCGAAATAGCCAAAAAAGAAAGCGACATAAGTACGGTTTTGCGGGCGCCGATTTTATCATGAATCTGCCCCCACATGATGCGCCCGAATGCGTTGCCAATCGCAAAGATTGAAATCCCCAGCGTAGCTATTTTATCATTGTATCCATCGTGCAGAATGATTGGTTTAAGATTGCCCACGACAAGCAAGCCGGCGAAAGTCCCCGCGAACATACCAAATGCCATTGCGATAAATAGATTTGTACGGAGGTGTTGTCTTAATATACTAAAATCACTAATATTCTTTTCAATGTATAAACCTTGTTGATCAGGTTCTTTCAGAATGAGTGAAGCGGACAGGATTATAGCTCCGAACAGAAGCCCATTTAAACCAAAAATTTGCAGAACATCCAATTGCATAGTTGAAAGCATATATTTGGCAAACTGACTGATAACTATAGCTCCTCCTCCGAACCCCGAAACAGCTACGCCGGTAACAAGGCCTTTATGTTCCGGGAACCATTTTACAGCAACTGTCAAAGGGCAAACATAACAAGCACCAATGCCTGCGCCATGAATAAAACCGATGCCGATTAAAATTAACAAAAAATTTCCATTTGAAGCAGACGCCAGCAGATGACCTGCGCAGAACAAGACTGCTCCGAAAGCCGAAATGATACGTGGTCCAAATCTGCTTAAAAATCTTCCAGCGGGAACCATCACGCCGGTAAAAACAGCAATTGTGGTGCCGAAGATTAGTCCGCATTGAGCATTTGTAAGTTCATATCTGCCGGTCAGCGATGGAACAAAAACGCTCCACGCATAAATACTGCCCAGTACGGATTGTATAAGGATGCAGGCTAAAAGGATCGTCCATTTTTGCATAGTATTTTCCAGCTATTTTTAGATTATGTTGTGCTGTACAACAAACGTTCATAATCTTCAACGCTGCAATTATTTAGACAGCAGTTGATGATTTTTGAACCGAGCGTGTCCAAATCCGGGCACAAAAACTTTTCCAGTTCTCTGTGGAAGAAATCCTGCAATATTTTAGCGCCGGCGTCATATCCATCAACGCCTACTTCCGGCTGTCTATCGACACGCAGAAATAATTCATGCAGAGGCGTTCCTTCAATCTGTATCGAATTAAGAGCGTATCCCAGTAATGGACATCGTGCAGGCTGCACCTGGCGCGGAAGAAATTTCGCGGCTCCTTTCCTTGCGAGGTATTCACGCGCTATCCATTGAGGAACAAAACCTGTATCCCACGCTCCAACATATTGATTTGGCGTCAAAGTGTAGCGTACTTTTGGCGTGTTTTGAATTTGTCTAAGCAAAAGGTTGGCATGGTCAACTATCCTGCCTGTCGCGAACGGCCAATAAGAACCAACGCCTTCACTGGCCATTCCTTCGTTATCTGTGATACTTGGATTTGAATAGCCCCGCGGTGCAACCAGCCGCCATAGCCACGCCAGTGCCGCTGGCAGAAGATGCATAAAACCTACAATGCCATAGGTTGGCTGGTTCTTCGTGCAGGGAGGCGTTCTGATGCCAAAATTGCGAATTTGAACTTCAACTGTTCCATTAACTATATCTGGCATCAAATGTCGGGGAAGAATTACACGCGGGTTTGGGCAAGGCAAACCCGGTTTGTCCTCGGTGTGTTCCCATATCAAACAGCTTGCACTGCTAACGCCTTGCAGATTTAGAAAAATCAGCGGCTCTGATGGATTGACAGTTATTGCTTCGGTGTATGGATCTGTGCCATATTTATCGATATGATTCAATCGGATGAACCACGCCTGCTCTGCATCGCCGGCAACTATGTATCCATTATTGTTTTGTTTTATCGGCTTGCACACAGCCATATCGTCAGTTACTGGATGCAGAGCACAGCCCTGATTAAGAACAAGATACCGCTCTTCGCCGGTTACGATATTGCGACCAAGCATTAGTCGGCCATCTGCCTGACGATGGGCATATTGCAGCATTTCGCTTTTACCGCTGCCGCTTGCACCTTCGTGCATTATCGTCGTAATATTGTCATAAGGCGTAACCACCTGTACTGTAGAGGCGTGCAGGGTCGGCCATTCTTCTTTTTCTCCCTGTGCAAGTAAAACGCCGTAAACGCCTTTTTTGGCGCTAGGCCCAGGATACAAATTATAAGAAAAAACCTCGTGCAGACCATTAAGACGATTATGCACTACCAGTTGTTTGTTGTCAAAGTGAGTATGTCTGAACGTTGGAGCAAGATAAATAAGGCTGCATACTCTAAAATCATCGGGAAGATTTTCGATTGAGATTATTCCCTGAAGGTCCGCAAGGCCGCCTATAAAAAAACCTGCATTATCGGGGGCGATCAGAAGTGCGCCTCTTTTTGCGTTTGCCTCGACGCCTCCCGGTATAAACGGCATTACGACCAGCCTTTGCAGGGCAAGCCATTCAAAAGTTTCCTGTCTGACTGGCTCAAAAGGTTTGCCGAATCGTTCCGCAAATGTGTTTTTGTCTGTCGGCTGATTATCGGCGACTACCATACAATGAGGGTCACGCCGCCGCATATATGGTTCGGTATAATTTATGGATAATCCATTTTTGCACTTTGTAACAGTTGCCTCGACAAATCGGCCGCGGCCTGGAACATCGTATGCGACTTCGAAAATACCTTCAGTTTTTCCGCCCATTGCCAGTTCAAACAAATTCTTCCGGTTTTTAGGAACGGTATAACTTTGGCATTTTTTGAGCAAATCAAGTATGTGCGGCGGCAGGGGAATTCGCTCCCACAGATGTTCGGTATCAGTTATCATTTTTTTCGGTGTCTCCATTTCCATTTAATTATTCTAAGGTGCAGTATAGACAGACTAACTGCGTCGAATTTATTGCTGATTATTTTGAGGGGGAGCAATCTGAAAAACCGCTCAATAAAAGAGCAGCCCGCAGCTTGCATAAAGTGATTAAATAAAAACCCGCTTATTAGCAGTTTAAAACCGCTTTTTGGCCCACATTAGGCAGGTAAAAACCTCCCGGCAGTCAGCCAGCAGAAAATATTATACGTCGTTGTTGAGATTGTGCAATAAAAAACCATTTTTTATTTATTGGGGTATTGGGCTTTATCTGGTTGTTCAAGCGGGGAACCATCGAGTATAAATATTATCATTCGTTCTCCGGTAACTGTGCTTATGTCAGTATGCAGACTTATAATTTTTTTGCCTGTAATTTCAGCGATAACAGCGTTTAAAAGCGGCATTGCTTTTTCGATAAGTTCCGCTCTGATCTGTTTGACCAGAGCTCTGCCAGTTGCGCCTTCTGTACTTTTTGCTAATTGCTGTTCAGCGGGAGTTAAAACGCGTTTAAGGCGTACAATAAGCATATCATCAATTATATAGGTTTTGGTTTCTTCCGGCCCTCTACCCATATACTCTTTTTCAAATTTGATGATCGCTTCGCTTATATCTGCTTCAATTTGCCCTTTATTTTTTTTCATAAATTAACTTTGATATAATTATTTATTTATAGAAAATTTCAAACCTTTCCCAAAAATCAGGGAAAGATTTCGCAACACAAGTTTCGTTTTCGATAATCTGTTCGCCAGTTACCAGGCCAGCGACAGCAAAACTCATCGCGATCCTGTGATCGTTGTGCGGGTCTATTTTGGCGCCTTTGGCTTGAGTTGTTCCTTTAATTATAAGCGAATCCTGGTCGCAATTTGCCGAAACGCCCATTTTGTTTAATTCCGCAGCCATTACGCCAAGCCTGTCGGATTCTTTATGCCTCAAATGGCCGATGTTGGTTAATCTGCTAGTGCCGTCAGCGAAAGCGCACGCAATCGCCATTGGCGGAACCAAATCAGGAATATTGCTCATATCCTGCACGATTGCATCGAGCCTGCCGCCTTCGATTATCACTTTATTATCTTTTTGAAAAATTTCGCAGCCCATTTTTTCGAGCAGGTTTATAAATTCTATGTCGCCTTGCTTTGTGTTTTTTCGCAGGCCGCTAACGGTAACTTTGCTTTTGCAAACAGCGGCGGCAAGGAAGAAAAATGAAGCGCTGCTGTAATCGCCCTCAATAATAATATCCGCGGCTTTGTATTTTTGGCCTGCGGGGATGGTTATCTGTTTGTATTTTTTGTTTTCCGATTGAACGCCAAACTCCGACATCATTTGTGTGCTTATATCGAAATATGGTTTTTCTGTCATTTCATCGATGCAATTTAATGTTACGCCTTTTTGAGCGTAAGCTGATGAGATTACGATCGAACTGAAATACTGCGAAGTTTTGGCGCCTTTAATGGATGCTTCTCCGCCGGGGACTCCGCCGCCATAAACTTTTATCGGCGGGAAACCTTCCTTTT
>Ga0154577_1170_pt3 | contig 12108 bp, 10 predicted proteins | sample RifGroF2_FD_116006 | JGI IMG/M metagenome (GOLD analysis project Ga0154577, IMG submission 116006) | Planctomycetes bacterium GWF2_42_9
CGCCCCTTGCCGCTTTCGGAAAAAGCGTATCAGCCGGATAAGGCCCGGAGCATTTGATTCCCATTTCCTGCGCAATCAAAATCGCCGGACTGATGATCCGCTGCTCTTCATCGCCGAATTGCCCGTTCTCACCAGCGTGAGGATTCAATGCCGCAACGGCAATATTAGGATTTTTTATACCGAAGTATTCTTTCAATGCGGTATTAAGTAAATCGATCGGCTCGTAAACGCTGCCGATTGTAAATTTATTTCTTATATCTGAAACCGCTATATGAATCGTCGCAAGCGCGATTTTCAATGGCCCCGCCGCAAACATCATCGCCTTTCTCGGCGTCTTGCATTTTGCCGCCAGCAATTCCGTATGCCCCGGCCATTCAGCTCCTGCCATTTTCCAGCTTACCTTACTTATAGGAGCCGTAACGATCGCGTCAACAATTCCCGCCCTCGCCGCATCGATCGCATCCGTACAAAACCGCAGCGATGATTCACCGCCTGCCTTACTCGGCCCGTTATTGGCAAACATCGGAATTGAATAATCGTCATAATCAGCAAGAATAATATTATGCGGAAAATCTCTGCTGATTTTTTCGTGCTGACATCGCCCCCAAAACGGCGATATTTCCGCCTGATCCGCAGCGTATTCCAGAAATTCATCCATACCGAAAACAATAAACTTCACCCCTCGCCGTACGAATGGATCGTACAACGCCTTAACGATTATCTCTGGCCCGATTCCCATCGGCTCACCCATCGTTATCCCGATAACTATCGGTTCGTTATTATTTTTGTTTTCGGTCATTGCTATCGCATTTTATTTTAAAAATAAAAAATCAAATCTAAAAATATATATAAAAAATTAAAACTACTTTTTGCCTTCCAAAATCATTTTTTAATTTTTCTTTGTCGTTTTTAATTTTTATATTTTATTTTGATTTTAGTTAGAATCCCAAACCTTTTAATTTATCCATCGTCAAATTCTTATTCGGCAGAATATTTACAAGCTGCGTCCTTACAATCCTGCACAATATATCCGTTTCGATATTGACCATATCGCCAGTTTTATAATATTTCATAATTGTGCCATCGAAAGTTGTCGGAATTATAGCGATGCTGAAACTATTATCGCTAACTTCCGCGATTGTCAGACTTACCCCATCGATTGCGACTGAACCTTTCGGAATAAGAAAATCTTTGATTTCTTTAGGGTTTTCAAAAACAAAATGCCAGAAATCTCCCCTTCTTTCAATCTTTTTAATTTTGGCTACTGCATCAATATGTCCCTGCACAAAATGCCCGCCGAACCTGCCGCCCGCAGACATCGCTCTTTCAATATTGCCCATCGCACCTGTTTTCAGGTCTTTCAAAGTCGTCCGCGAAACCGTCTCGCCGCTAACTTCAAATTCCGCCACTCCGCCCTGAAATCGGCTTATCGTCAGGCAAATACCATTTATCGCGATACTGTCGCCGATTTTGGCATCAAGTCCGAGATTAATCTGTAGTTTCATCCCGCTTGAACCGCCTATCACAGCCGCAACCTTACATATTTTTTCAATTAAACCTGTAAACATTCGAATTCCTATTGAATTTGACTACTGACTATTGATTATTGACTATTGATTATTGACTGTCAATTACCATTTTTCTTATCCTTTTTTTGGTTTAAAGTTTAGAACGGAATTGGTAAAATAAGGAATACTTTTATAGGAATTATGGATAAAATATGACAACATTAAAACAAACAGTTAGCTTCGTAATCATTCTATCTTTTCTAATTTCATATTCTGCCTGCTTTGCGGAAGTTACGCCCCGTGGCGGCGGAGCTAGTTCGCGTCAGCAGCAAATCGCCGAACGCAAACAGCAGTTCGAACAGGAAGCCGCCAGCGCAGGCCCCGAAATTGAAACGCAATACAATAAGTTCGTCGCTATCATTAACGCAGGCAGAACTCCCGACGATGCCAACGTCCGCGAAGGCCTTAAATTCGTTACCAAATATAAAAAATATCTTACCGTTTTGAACAAGCAGGGCAACGCCGGAACTTATTATGCTCTTTCTGCCTGGGTACTTTACTTCGATGAAAAACCAGACAGAGTACAAAAGCAAATCGCCGCCGCTATCAAAGACAAAGCGATCAATGATAATTTCAAACGTACCGCTCTTGCGATGTCAGTGCTTACCAAAGATTACAATTCCATTTCGGAATTTTCCGATCTTACAGATTCCAACATTTCATCAGAACAAAGCCAGTTGCCGGAAGGTACTTTGAATATCCCACTCAATAGCATCAATACCAATCTGCTCGGCAAAGATTTTTCACCTTTGATCGTCGGCACCGACAAAGTTATTATTTCAACTTTGATTTGGCAAATTGACGAATCAGAACTTGAACGTTACACTCCACCCGCTCCCAAGCCTGATGTAAATGAAGTCGACGACCCCAACAATCCCGCTCCGCCCGTTGAAGAGCAGCCTGTCGAAGTGCCGCCTTTTCAACAGGAGAATTTCGAACCGACTCCAATTCCTGATGTGATAGCTTTTACGAACTTATACAATCGTTACAGCAAAAATCCAAAAGTACAATTCTCTGGCATAAACTTCAACGACTCGGCCAAAATCGCAAACGTACAAAATTGGTTCGCGAAAAGTCCCCAGCCTTGGCAGTGCATCCCGCCCAATGCGATGGCACAACAGTTAGTTACATCAGTTCTCGGCGAAAGACCAGCAAAGCCAATGTTAATTATCGCAGGCCCTGACAAAAAAATCCGCTACGCAGGCGATGTGAACAATATTCTTCCGAATATGATTATTCAAAACATTCTGCTAAATCCGAAAGAATTTACAGAGCCGAATGAAGCAAACGAACCAAACGCTTCGAAAGCCGTTGAAGAGCCGAATAAGATCCAGATGGAATATTTAAAACCTGCAGATACAAATCAGACTTCGGCGGCAGCTCCAACAACTACAAATACAACCACCCAAACAACCCCTGCTCCAACTGCTCCGCAGCCGCAGGAAAACAACAGCGATTTCACCGAAGCAGATGTGGAAGCGTCAAAAGACCTTTCGTATGCTAAGACTTTATTCCAAATAGCTAATAAAATGCAGGCTCGTTCATACAGAGACCCGATTGAACTGTGCCGCAAGGTAATATCGAAATATCCGAATACAAAATACGCACAGGAAGCCCGCGTACTTATGCGTCAGGTCCCGGAACGCTTCCGCGCAAATTACAATATCACCGACGCCGAATTAGGTTTATAATCAAAAATTTTAACTTTTAAACCTTAAGTTTTAAGTTTTTACACGGAGGTAAGAAAAATGTCTGACATACCTGTTTTCAATATTGAAGCAAGCTGTTTACCGGAAGCATGGGAAGCCGCAGTTTTAGCTGTTTGGGACAACGGCCTGGAAATTAAAACACAATACGACAAACCAAACGATCCGCCCAGCAAAGATGCCACTGTTATGATTACAGTAACAGACCCCTTTGCCGAACCTCGCATTCACAAAAATTTCCCCGGCGGCCCAGAAGAGCTCGAATCCTACCGGCAGGAAGTCGTCAGCGGCATCCACGACCATTGGATCGATCCCGTCGCAGGCAAATGGACATACACATACCACGAAAGATTGTTCGCGTATAATCCCGTGGAAGATATCCGCAACCCAAAATCGCCAAAGCCGTTTATCGCTGTAAATCAAATCCAATATATAATCGACAACCTCTCGCAAACTCCATACTCAAGACGCGCCGAAGCAATAACCTGGATGCCGACCGCCGATGTCAAAACAGACGACCCGCCATGCCTCCAGCGTATCTGGTGCAGACTCATTGAAAACCCGGACGGCAGTTTCAGTTTGAATATGAACACACATTGGCGAAGCAGAGACTTATACAAGGCTTGGTTTATGAACGTATACGCTCTGACAGAACTTCAGCGCATCATCGCGGAAAAAATTTCCGCCAACCTCAAAAAAACCGTCCGCGTCGGCCGCTACGTCGACATCACAGATTCGCTGCACATTTACGGCAGTTATTTTAGAGATGCCGCCGCCGAAGTTGAAAAAATGCGCGATGGCGATTACAAAAAACGCGCGTGGGAATCAACGCATCCTGCATTTGCGATGATGACCGCAGAGGCAAAAGAAAAACTCGCCAAAGACCCAGACTGGTACGCAAAAGCAAAAGGGTAAATAAATTTTATATTGAATATTTAAAATTTAAAATTGTTACAAATTGAACCTCCAAAAATATCATTCTATTTTGATGACATTTCTGGAGGTTTTTTTGAAAACAATATTAAATATAAAATCTAAAATATTAAATTCTACTCACGTCCCATAATCTTTCCACTTCCTCCTGTAAAAATAATCTAAAAAAAATCTCTTCCCCGATTTGCACATCGCATTTTCATTTCCTATATTTTTAATGGAGAGCGGAAAAAGAGATTGAGTGCTACCGACCGTCTCAAAACCGCTTTCGCAAAAAGGCTCACTGAAAACTGAAAATGAGTTAAACGCGAAAGAAAATACCAAATGGTCATAAAATGCCCGTGGTATAAGCGGTTGGTATTTAATGCAGGCTCCTATTCTCCTTCTGCTATTTGTGCTCCTGCCTTGTGTTTTAAGCCGAGGCAGGCGAAATTATAAGTTAATATGTGTAAAGGCAGCCTCTAAAAATTGCTTTTGAAGCGAGACCGAGCGAAATTTTCGCTGGCAAGGCAGCAGAGACAAAATCGCCGCAAATGTAGCTGAAAACCTACTTTGAGGACGATTTTGGCTCGATAACGATGGCGGCGTAAATTGCAGCCGGTCGTAGCCAAAAGGAATTTTTAGAGGTTGCCGAAAGGACTAGGGATTTGGCATTCGGATTTTTATTTGTTATCTGTTTAATGTAAATGCTATCGCTAACTAAAAATTGATTTTCTTCTCTCCTCCTTTAACTTGTGCTTCCTGCCTTGGAAACAAGGCAGGCGACTTTAAAAAGCCCTGTCAGGCTTTAGTAAATATGATGTTGTTTTTAATTGACCGCCTCTGGTGAGCAAGCTCGAAAAAAGTGAGTTTGCCCTCCACTGGCGGAAAACCGGGGGCAATTTTAAAATTGCTTTTCGGAACATCAAAAAAATTTGGGGGGTTTTGCTTTTTACATGGGGGTTGGTCTCTGCTCGTAAAGGGGACGCAGAGACCTTTTTTATGCGCTTTGAGCGAAGTGAAAACCCCCGAGTCTTCAGAAATTTTCTTCTTTCAATCCCCTTGCGGGACTCGAAAAGAAAATTTAGAGGGGGGAACTCATTTAAAAATAATTTCAATTCTAAAATCTTAAATTATTTTCGCCTGTGAGTTTATATTTTCATTTCTTCTTAATTCAGCATAGAACACACTTTGCAATAATCAAAAAAAGTAACTCACAGCCTGTGCCGCGCATTCACACCAATTTCTTTCGTCTTTTCATTTGACATACTACATATAGCGATTAATATCACTACAAAACTAAATGTTGTATTTTTTTGCGGTGTAAAAATATCGTGAAATGTCCATATTGCAAGGAGAACAGTGATAAGGTTATCGATTCGCGTTCGAGCGAAGCAGGACGTGTTATTCGCCGCAGACGCCAATGCCTTTCCTGCAAAAGACGCTTCACCACCTATGAAAAGGTCGGCGAAAGTTTTAAATTAAGCGTTATTAAAAAAGACAATTCACGCGTACCATACGACAGGGAAAGAGTAATATCCGGCTTGCAAAAAGCCTGTTACAAAAGACCTGTTTCAGCCGAGCAGATTCAGCAGATTGCCGACAAGATCGAAGAAGATATTTTTAAGCATTCTGACAGGGAAGTTGATTCGAAGTTTATCGGCGAAAGCGCCATGAGGCATTTGCGATCAATGGACAAAGTAGCGTACATCCGATTCGCCAGCGTGTATCGTCATTTCGACGACGCAGGCGATTTGCTTGACGAAGTTACACAGGCCATTGCCCAGCCCGACGACGCAAGTCAGCCAAAATTATTCTGATTAATTTTTTAGGAACACGGAAGTGCAGTTGCAGGTAATAAAAGCTGATGGCAGCAAGGAACCGTATTTACATACGAAGGTTATCGCGACATTTGTGAACGCTTTTGTCGAGCCCGCCGAGAAAAATACTTTTCTCGCTTCGCAGCTCGCGGAATCTGTTACTTATTATTTGTATAACAGTCGTAATTCGGAAACGATTACAAGCAGCGAGATTTTTTCGATTATTAAAGCTGTTTTGAGTTCGACAGGTTTTGATTTTGCCGCACAGGTTATTGCCGAGCATAATCACCGTCGAAACCTGTTACGCTCAAGGATTCAGGTTGTCGCTAAAGCAGGCTCATTAAGGATTGCGGAGCTTGCGAACCAGTCGCAGCCTTGGAATAAATCGAAAATTATAAATAGTTTGATTACAGAACAGAATTTTGACCAGGCCAGTGCACGTACAATTGCCTCGCTCGTGGAGGAAAAGATTCTTGATTCCGGTTTCCATCTTATACCGGCTGATTTTGTGAAGTTTTTGGTTGAATGGCTGATGCAGTCTTTTATGAATGCAGAGCAGCAGAATTCGATAAACAAAACAAGATCAGAAATGAATATTGAAGAAGAAAACGCGGTAACGGATGACCGCTTCAGGCAGCAGCAGAACGGACTTTGCAAAGTCGAAGCATAAAGGTTAAGGATAGAAGAAAAACGAAATCCATTGCCTGCAAGACTTATGCTGCCTGTTTTTTTTCCAAACATTAAAAAAACATCTCAATTTTAACTTGCCAAATCTTATCTTACCACTTATCGTTTAAACAGCATTCAAGGCAGTTAAATAATGACAGCGAAAATCAGAACAGACCGTTTAAACGATCCTGTAATCAAATACGCGGGCAAAAATGTTGTTGCGCTCCCGCAAAAAGATACCGTCGCACAGGCGCTCGCGTTTCTTCGCAACCAAAACATCACAGACGAAATCGTTTATATTTACATCGTAGATGATGACCAGTCCCTCGTCGGCGTTTTACCGCTGCGAAGATTACTCAACAGCGATCACAAAAAGAAACTTGCCGACATTATGATTGAGAACGTGGTTTTCGTTCACAATTATGACTCCGTGCTCGATGCTTGTAATAAATTTCTCGAACATCGTTTCCTCGCGCTGCCGATCGTCGATAAAGAGAAAAAAATCGAAGGCGTCATCGATATTTCACTTTTCACAGACGAAGTAAACGCCTTTGCACGAAAAAGCGAACAGGACAATGTCTTTCAGCTCATCGGTATCCACCTCGCACAGGGCAAACGTCTTTCGCTTATGGGAACTTTTTACGACCGTTTCCCTTGGCTGATATTTAACATCGTAAGCGGCATTATCTGTGCTTTCATCGCAGGCCGATACGAATTGCTCATCAGTCAGGTTACTATTTTGGCTTTGTTCATTACCATCATCCTCGCTCTAGCCGAAAGCGTCAGTATGCAGTCAATGACAATCACATTGCAGGCCCTTTCAGGCAAAAGAATGTATTGGAAGCACATGATGAAAGCCCTTCGACTGGAAATCATTATCGCTTTAGTGCTCGGCATTGGCGGCGGAATCAGCGTCGGCATTATCGCCCTGCTTTGGAAAAAACAATTAATGGCCACTTTAGTCATTGTTTTGAGCATTTTCTTTTCAATGACAAACGCCTGCCTTTTGGGAATTTTGATCCCTGCTCTGATTCGCAAACTCCGCATCGACCCAAAAATTGCAGCCGGCCCGATTGTTTTAGCGGTCTCCGATGTTTTTACTTTGATTTTTTATTTCAGCCTCGCAAGTTGGCTGCTTGCGAAATAATTTTTTTGAAAGGTCAATTATGAAAAAGTTTTTGGTTGTTGTTTTTTGTTTAGCTGCTGTTAATTTTGTTTTTGCCGCGCAAAACCCCTGTGATGTAAAGATCGGTTCGCACAAAGCCGTTACACCCGTCGATAAAAACGATCAGGATTGGTGGCAGCCGCGTCATAAGGCCATTGTCGAACGCGTTAAGCAAGGCAACGTTGATATTATTATGATTGGCGATTCAATCACACATGGTTGGGAAGGTGCAGGCAAACCAGTTTGGGATCAATATTATGCTAATCGAAACGTCGTTAATATGGGATTCAGCGGCGACAAAACCGAACACGTTATCTGGCGGCTCCAAAACGGCGAAATCGAAAACATCAACCCAAAGCTCGCAATTATTATGATTGGCACAAACAACTCCGGCGGCGATTATACATCTGAAGAAATCGCTGACGGCGTTAAAGCCATTGTTTGCCAGGTAAGAACAAAACTCCCGAATACAAAAATTCTTATGCTTGCTATTTTCCCCAGAGGCGATGCCGAACAGCGTAAAGACAAAACTAAAGGTGCTTCATTGAATCCTCAATGGGAAAGAAATGATAAGGCATCAAAACTTTTCGCAAAAGTCGCTGATAATAAGACGATCTTTTATCTGAATATCAACAAAAAATTCTTGAACAAAAAAGGCCAGCTCCCAAGAGATGTAATGCCTGATTTACTCCACCCGAAAGAAAAAGGCTATGCAATCTGGGCAAAAGCAATGGAACCAATGATCGTAAAACTTACAGGCGAAAAGAAAAAGAAATAAATACTTGATAATCAGTAAACAAAAAAGGCCGACACATTCGTCGGCCTTTTTATTTCTACCATTTAAAATTTACCAGATAACTTCGCCTTTTTTATCGCGCCAATACTTGATATTCCAAAGTCTCTTGACGTTGCCCATTCTGATCTTCGTAACAACGACTTTATTCACATCATCGATATACAAACCGACTCTGCTTTTGTTGAATACAAGACTCGTGTAATCGAGTCCGTTCGGCTCGCTAAGTCTTTGAGCAAGCGCAGGCGATTCATTCAGAACATAAAGAATTCTTTCATACATCTGGTTAGACATCATAGCAGCCTGATTAATAACTCGGCTGTCTTGTCGAACTTCCACAAAATCATCGCGAATTATTTCAAGAGTTTTCTTTATAATAGAAATCCTTCTTTCATTTTCGCTCGTGTAAGATGCCGAAAGAGTTTTCTCATCCATTTTCACTTCGCTGTCAAACCGCAGATCCTGGCCTTCGTTATGAAGATGAACCGGCCTTTCGTCAACCGCCATAAAATATTTGCGGGCAACCGTGAAGTTTTCTTCGTCAAAAGCTACCATTGTAACCCAGAATTGAGAGGTGGTTTTCTTTTCACCCCAGCAGGCAACTACGCTTTCGCTTTGACTGGTCAGTTCTTTGTCGTATTTCTTGACCATATCGAGAACTTCAGCGCTTGTGCTCTTATCCACCTGAATCAATCGATACGCTTCAGGCTGCTGGTTGGTATAAGGCGGTTCTTCGAACCAAAGCCTTTCACCAACTTCTTCGATCCCGCATCCTGATAGAAACAAACTAGCAATTGACGTTACAACTGCCGCGAATAAACATCTATGTTTCACAACGAACTCCTTTCAATTAGAACTTCTATATTCTGAATTCTGAGTTCTGTATTCTGGTTTATACTTCTTTAGCGTTGATCCACTTCATCATTTTACGAAGTTTCTTGCCGACCACTTCAAGTTTGCAGCCGTAGTCTTTCTTATACAGTGCGTTGAATTTCTTCATACCGCCCTTGTATTCGTTGACCCATTCTTTCGCAAATTTACCGCTTGTAATTTCAGCAAGTATTTTCTTCATTTCAGCACGAGTCTTATCGGTGATGATTCTCGGCCCGCGTGTCAAATCGCCGTATTCAGCAGTATTTGAAATGCTGTATCTCATATAGCTCATACCGCCCTGATACATCAGGTCAACGATGAGTTTCACTTCGTGCATACATTCGAAATATGCTATTTCAGGCTGATAACCTGCTTTAACCAGTGTATCGAATCCTGCTTTGATAAGCGCTGTCAAACCGCCGCAAAGAACTACCTGTTCGCCGAACAGATCGGTTTCAGTTTCTTCTTTGAAGGTCGTCTGAATGATACCGGCTTTTGCTCCGCCCATACCATTGCCCCAGGCAAGTGCGATTTTCTTTGCTGTGCCTGTTGCATCCTGCTGAACCGCTACGATACAAGGAACGCCGCCGCCCTTTTCATATTCGCTGCGAACCAGATGTCCCGGCCCTTTTGGTGCGATCATAACTACGTTCACATCTTTTGGCGGAACGATGTATTTGAAATGAATATTGAATCCGTGGCAGAAGCCCAATGTCTGACCTGCTACGAGATTCGGTTTGATTTGTGATTCATAAATTCTTCCCTGAAGTTCATCCGGCAGAGTAATGATAATTAATGTTGCGCCTTCCATTGCGTTTTTAATATCGGTTGGCTTGAATCCCCATTTCTGGGCAAGTTTAAAATTCTCTGTGCCTTTCAATTCCGCTACCGCAACTTTTACTCCGCTGTCGCGAAGGTTCAAACTATGAGCATGTCCCTGGCTTCCGAAACCTACTACAGCCACTTTTTTGCCTTTTAATGCTGTAATTGGGGCATCTTTCTGATAATAAATTTTTGCCATTTAAATAACTCCTATAAAAAATTTAGTTAATTTTAGTATGATTTTACCTTTTTTTACACCTAATTACCCACTTTTGCAAGTAAATATTTACCCCCCCTGTCATCCTGAACAAAGTGAAGGATCTCGTTAGCCCCTCGATTTATTCGAGGGGTTCAAACCCTTCAACCGCCCTAAGAATTAAAAACTCAAAATTAAAAATTCGCCCCTTACACTACATCCGGCACGATAGCGCTTAATCTGCCCATCGCTACTGTACCTGTCCGAACCAGGTTTTTAATGCCGTAAGGTTTGCACGATGCTATAAATGCCTCGACTTTTTCTTCGCTGTCCGCAAGTTCAACCATCACGAATTTTTGCCCGATATCGACAACCTTGCCCTTGAACATTTCGACAAGTGCAAGAATTTCGTGCCGTTTCTCTGGCGGTGCGTGAACACACATCAGCATCAAATCGTGCGCGACAACATCTTTGAACGAATAATCCTGAACCTTTACGATCTCGACAATTTTCTCGAGCTGTTTGCGAACCTGCTCAACAACTTTATCATCGCCGATTATAACGATTGTCATTCTGCTCAACTCTGGGTCGTCTGTTCTGCCGACCGCCAGCGAATCTATATTAAATGCCCGCGCCGCGAACATCCCGGCAACATGTGCCAAAACGCCCGGCTTATTCTGAACTAACGCGCTTATTATATGTTTCATATTATCCTCATCTGTAATTTCAAATCTCAAATTTCAAATTCGTTTTACGCCATACTCTCGAAAATATCCAACCCGTCCATTTCGTGCAGGCTCTTACCTGCCGGAACCATCGGCCAAACATTTTCTTCGCGTTCGACTCTGAAATCGAGAACGCAAGGCCCTTTCGTCTTGAGCATTTTATCAATCGCGGTCTTAACATCGTTTTTCTTTTCGACCGTAATACCAACCGCTCCAAACGCTTCCGCGACAGCCGCGAAATTCGGACTCCTAAGCGAGCTTTTAGAATAACGTTTGCCGTAGAACAGTTCCTGCCATTGCCGAACCATTCCCATATAACCGTTATTCATTATGCAAACCTTAACAGGCAATTCATATTGAACCGCCGTGCAAAGTTCGTTCATCGTCATATTAAAACTGCTGTCGCCGTCAATATCGATAACCGTCATATCAGGCTTTGCAACCTGCGCGCCGATCGCCGCAGGCAATCCGAAACCCATCGTTCCAAGTCCGCCAGATGTAATAAAATGCCTCGGCTGCGTATGCTTATAAAATTGTGCAGTCCACATCTGATGCTGACCTACGCCGGTAACGATAATCGCGTTATCTCTCGTCGCTTCCCAAATCTGCTCGATAACATACTGCGGCTTGATATTCGGGCTTTTGTTATCGTATCGCTGTGGAAAACGTTGTTTCCAATCCGCGATTTTCGCAAACCATTCTTTGCGTTCTTTATATTTAACTTCCTTGCCCAGCTCGCTGAGAATATATTTCGCGTCGCCGACAACAGGAATATTAACCGTTATATTTTTGCTTATACTGCTTGGATCGATATCGATATGAATAAACTTGGCCCGCGGAGCAAACGTCTTGATCTTAC
>Ga0154577_1201_pt2 | contig 12039 bp, 9 predicted proteins | sample RifGroF2_FD_116006 | JGI IMG/M metagenome (GOLD analysis project Ga0154577, IMG submission 116006) | Planctomycetes bacterium GWF2_42_9
TCTGCTGTATCTCATCCATGAAGAAGCATCTCTCGCAGAGAGATTCCTCAATTTTTCATTTTGATTTTTAATTTTGAGTTACTTCGTTATTCTGTCCATTCCGCCCATATAAGGCCTCAACACCATCGGAACAGTAACCGAGCCGTCTTTGTTCTGATTAAGTTCGAGAACAGGAATCAAAACTCTCGGCGAAGCGATAACCGTATTATTCAGCGTATGACAGAACATATTCTTTTTCGTCGCATTGTCTTTGTACCGCAGATTAAGTCTGCGTGCCTGGAAATCGAAAAATTTACTTGCGCTGTGCGTCTCGCCGTAGCTTTTTCTCGAAGGCATCCACGCCTCAATATCATATTTTTTCGCTTGTCCTCTGCCGAGGTCGCCCGTGCAAACTTTCACAACGCGGTAAGGAATACCCAATGCCTGCATAACGCCTTCGGAATTGGTGCGAATTTCTTCGTGATATTTCGCACTCTCTGCGCCGTCATTAGCACAAATTACAACCTGCTCGACTTTATCGAACTGGTGAATGCGGTATAGCCCGTAAGTGTCTTTGCCGGCCGCGCCTGCTTCTCTTCGATAGCACGTGCTCAAACCGACAAATTTCTGCGGCAGTTTTTCCTGCGCCAAAATCTCACCCATATAATAAGCCGTCAGCGGTACTTCAGCCGTACCAGCCAAATTCAACTCATCGCGTTCCATTCTATATGTCTGCTCTTCCGAGCCTGGATAATAACCTGTTCCCGCCATAGCTTCATTCTTCATCAGCATCGGCACTGAAAACGGCACATATCCTCTGCTTACCATAAAATCAATCGAAAATCTCAAAATCGCCCAATGCAGCATCGCGCCGGCGCCTTTGAGAAAATAATTTCGCGTGCCCGCAAGCCGCACAGCTCTTTCAACATCGATTATATCCAGCGCCATACCAAGTTGAATATGATCCTTTGGCTCGAAATCGAACTGACGAATCTCGCCCCATTTTGCGATCTCAACATTTTCCGTATCATCCTTACCAAACGGCACATCATCATCCGCAGGCTGGGGAACTTGCAGCATAAGCTCATCGAGTTCGGGCTCTAATTTCTTTATCTGGTCGTTGAGTGCTGCCTCTTCGTTTTTATATTCAGCGAGTTTATTAAGCAGATTTTGCTTTTCATCGCCTGAAAGTTTCGGAATAGACTTTCCAAGCGTATTTTTTTCAGTTGTTATTTCCTGAAGGCGTGTCTTTGCTTTTCGAAGGTCGCCGTCAAGTTGAAGCAACCTGTCGATATCGACATAAAAATTTTTTGCTTTGCAGGCTGTTTTAAACGGCTCTGGATTTTCACGGATTAATTTTATATCTATCATAAAAATCCTTATATATTAGTGTCAATTAGTGTTAATTCGTGGTTAATCTTCGTATCGTTTAATTATAACAACATTATTTTGGCCGCCAAAGCCAAAAGATTCTTTCATCGCAATATTTACATCGGCTTTTCTCGGCTTATTCGGTACATAATCAAGATCAAGTTCAGGATCAGGGTCATTATAATTGATTGTCGGCGGCAAAACACCATCCCGAATCGCCAAAACGCAGCTTATCAATTCCGCCGCACCTGCCGCGCCGATCAAATGCCCCATCATACTCTTAATACTGCTCACAGGCGTATTCTTCGTTTCTTCTTTGAATACCGTTTTCAGCGCCAGCGTCTCGATCGAGTCGTTTTCCGATGTGCTCGTTCCGTGCGTACTGACATAATCAATATCTTTGTTCGTCAGATTAGCGTCTTTCAACGCCGCCTCTATCGCCGAAACCGCTCCGCGTGCCTCTTCGTGCATATCAGTTACGCGAAAAGCATCGCTTGTGCTGCCGTAGCCGATAACTTCCGCCAGTATTTGAACTCCGCGTTTCTTTGCGGATTCTAATGTTTCAAGAATCACGATCGCTGCGCCTTCGCCGATAACAAATCCATCTCTGCTTTCCGTAAATGGACGCGATGCCGTTGTCGGTCTGTCGTTTCGTGTCGAAAGTGCCGTAAGTCTGTTGAATCCCATAATGCCAAGCGGATGGATCATCGAATGAGCGCCGCCTGCGATCATAACATCGGCCTGTCCGTTTTGCAAAATCTTGAACGCTTCGCCAATCGCCTGCGTGCTTGCCGCACAAGCCGTCAAACAGCTTCGCACCGGCCCGCGTGCGCCCGTATAAACAGAAACGTGTGCCGCCGGCATATTCGGCTCTTGTTCAAGCTCAAAATTCGCCTGCATATTGCCTGCTGAATAAGCGTGCCATTTTGCCCAATCCATCGTATTGGTTGCTTCGTCCCAGCCCTGTACGATCGAGTTGAAAAATATATTACTGTCAACGGGCCCTTCGCCAGCGCCCAGATAAATTCCCATTCTTCTGCGGTTGATACCGTCGGCAGGGCTGTCAGTTTCGACATCGATTTTCGCCTGCCTGCACGCTTCATTTGCCGCGCCGATAGCGAATTTACTATGCCGATTTCCTTTGCTGTGCAGTTCGGGATTTTTTGTATATTTTGTAAGGTCGTAGTTTTTAACTTCCGAGCAGAATTTTGTCGGATATGTCGCCGCGTCAAAGATTGTCGTTTCGGCCATTCCGCTTCGGCAGTTGAGGATCCCATCCCACATCTCGGCTATACTGTGGCCCAGCGGACATATAATTCCCATTCCAGTTATCACTACGCGATTTTTATTTTTATCATCCATTTCGTTTCACGCTTCACGAGATACGCTTCACAAAAACTTTTAACTATTCACTATTCACTTTTAACTACAATCGCCGCCGTCTGTCCGCCGTAAGTATATGTCGTACAGAGAACGTAATTAATTTTTTTCTTGATCTGTTCTTTGACTATATTCAATTTGCAATCTTTATGCACAGCCGTGCAGTTTTTCGCCGCCGGTATAACGCCGTCTTTAATCGCACAGCATGCCGCGACAACATCAACCGCGCCCGCTCCCGAACCAGTATTACTTACCATACTCTTAGTCGGAAATACCGGAACTTTTTCGCCCCAGCCGCCAAGTGCGTTGCGAATACCCGCCGCTTCAGCAATATCATCGCTGACAACAGCCGTTCCGTGCGGAATAACCAAATCAATTTGTTCAGGTTTGATTTTTGCGTTCTCAAGTGCCGATTCGATTGCGTACTGTACGCCTTTGCCGTCCGGTTCGAGTGCCTGATAATTTGCGTTTATACTGCAACTTTCTCCAAACCCCGCGACCGTCGCGTAAACTTTCGCGTTTCGGCTCTTCGCTCTTCCAGAATCTTCCATTACGATACAGCCCGCAGCTTCACCGAAAATACAGCCGTTTGCATTCTGATCAAAAGGCCTGCACGCTTCTGTCGGATTATCATTGCAATCGTCATTAGCGCGTTTGAGCAGCGATTGTCTCATATGAACAATTGGATTTACTTTCGATTCACCGCCGCCGGCAAGTGCAAGTTCCGCATCGCCTCTTGCTATGATTTGAAATGCTTCGCCAATCGCAAGAAGTCCCGCGCTTTCCGCACAGGTTATCGTATTGCTTGGCCCCTGAAGATCGTGAATGATTCCGATATGACAAGCCAGCATATTCGGCAGATATTTCAGCAGCCAAAGGGGGGTTACAGTTTCGATGCTGTCGGTTCCCCATTTGTGAATATTGAATTTACCGTCAACAACGCCTTTCACGATCGATGGTGCGATTTCGAGAAGGTCGCAGCTAATGGAATTAGCGCCAAGAATTATCGCGCTGCGTTTTGGATTGATTGTAACATTCTGCTCATCGAACGCTTTTGTTTTTAAGTCGGCGTCTTTAAACGCTTCATTCGCCGCGATGATCGCGATCTCGATATCACGCGACATAAGTTTTGTCGTCTTGCGTATCGACTTTGGAACATAATCGCGAATACTGAATTCGGGAATTTGTCCCGCGATTTGGCATTTAAAACTTGTCGGGTCAAACCCGCCGATTCTGCTGATGCCGCTTTTACCGCTGCAAAGGCCTGCCCATAGATCCTTATAGCTCAAGCCCAAACACGTCGCGGCCCCAAGTCCCGTAATGCAAACCGTCATTGCGCCGCTCCCAAACCGGGTGCATCAATACCCGATGCCCTCAAAACTACCGCGAACAAATCCGTAAACACAAAATTTTCCTGCGGGAATTGTTTGCCCGCAAGATTTTGGTCTATATGACTGAACATCAAATCTATTTCGCCGATAGTTTCATCGCCGCAAGTGATTTTGCCGCTCGTCGATGCCGCTTCCGGCGCGATGGATACGATTGACGCGTGAATCTTGATTGTGTCGCCGGGGCGAACATAATGGAAGAACACCGCCTTGTTAATTTTCGCCAGGATCACCTTTTCCTTGAAATTCCTCGCCTGTCCGACAAGGATTCCAGCCGTCTGTGCCATCGCTTCAATCATCAGACACTCCGGCATAATCGGAAATCCCGGAAAATTATCGTGCAGATGATCTTCCGCCATTGTTACATTCTTAATGGCAACAGCGTTTTGACCGCTGTTAAACTCTATAAACTTATCAATCCATATCCAGCGCATATATTGTCATTCCCGCGCAGGCGGGAATCTATACCTTTATTTTTGATATTATTTTAGTTTGCCTTCGACGAAGTTAACCAATACGTCAACGGTGAACAGATCGCCGATTTTGCTTATCGATGGATCATCGACAAATGCGTTAAAATCGGTGTGCGGCATACGTTTCCGCAGTTCTTCGATACCAAGATGAGTGAGTTTGCCGTTGCTGATATAATCTTTATTGGTAATGATATTTTCAGCCGGGAAAAGTTCCTCTCGCGGTATTTTCAATCCGAAGGCTTTTTCCATCCTGAATACTATATCGAGAAAATCAATGCTCTCTGCGCCCAGATCGCCCATCAGCTTTGCTTCTGGCGTTACTTCTTCTTCATCTACTCCGAGAGCATCAACAAGCACTCCCTGTACTTCCTTAAAAATTTCGTCTCTTGACATTGCCATAAAATAGGCCTCCGTAATAAAAAAAATCCTTTAAATTTCCAATTGTAAATTTTAAATCTTAAATTTTAAATTACGCGGAAACAATTCCCGCACTTAAAATTCTATAACGTTCTTTTAATCTGCTGACAATATGTCCGTCTTCCAACGCCAATCTCGCGTCTTTATCGGCAAGGTTAAAATGTCTCAAGCTGAATCTCGCTTCGACAATCGCCTGACCATCGCTGCACGTTCCGACCCCCACGAACGAGCTTAGGTTTTCTTCGATACTTTTAGCCGTTACGGTATATTGGATATTCATCCCCGGAGCGGCAAAGCTCTTGTATTTTACATTTTTTGCTTGAGTTAGCAATACCATACTATGCGCAAAATTTTCCGTATGCCGAACAAGCCAGCAGGCCGACTCAACCAGCCCCTGAAGCAGAAAAACCCCCGGCAGCACCGGAAAAATGGGGAAATGATCGCCCAAATACTCTTCCGCAAGCGATACATTCTTTACAGTTTGTATCTCTTTACCTGTTTCTATTTTACCTATTTTATCAATTAGTATAAATTTCACTTCAAATCCTATGCCTATTTAATTGGTAGGGTGGGCTTCAGCCCACGCGGTAAATTATCGAAAAAACAATAGGTTGGCAAATTTTACTGATTTACTCCAATTTTTCCAGTTTTTTTTTCGCAGCGAGCTTTTCTGGTGATTGTAGGGGCATACCCCTGTGTCTGCCAATCAGTCGTTTAGCCACGCCATCACTATGGCGTGGTTTAATTAAGAGAGTGAAGAATCTCGTTTTAAATTGCTTTTTTCTGGACAAAAAAAAGGTAATTTGTATAATGGATACCGTATTTTAGGAGGGAACTCAGATGATCAATTGTGGGCTGAATAAGAAAAATATTTTTACGTTACTTGTACTCTGTCTTTTTATTTCCCCATCTTTTGCCAAATATTCCGGCGGAACCGGCACATCAACAGACCCATATTTAATTTCAACTCCGCAGGATATGAACGCCATTGGTGCTGATGTCAATGATTGGAACAAATGTTTTAAACTTATCTCTGATATCAATATGGCCTGTTATACTGGTACGCAATATAAAATTATTGGCAACAGGTCTCAAGAATTTACCGGGATTTTCGATGGTGGTTGGCACGTCATTCGGAATTTCAACTATAAAGGTACAACTTCTTTTGTTCGCTGGATTGGTCTGTTTGGCCATACTCGTAATGCTACGATTAAAAACCTGGGTATGGAAAATGTGGATGTTAACACAGTAAACGGTGGTTGGGTAGGCGCATTAATAGGTGAACAGGAATATGGTATTGTTTCAAATTGTTATTGTTCCGGCAATATAAAAAATATTGCCATTGATCAGGGAACTTCCGTAGGAGGTTTAATTGGATACCAGTTTTATGGTTCATATTCAAACTGTTATTCAGCATGCAATGTACAAAGCTTTATTTCCAAGTATTTATCTAATACAGGTTCTTTTGCTGGTACGCAATCCTATGGCACAATTAGAAATTGTTATAGTACTGGTTCGGTTTCGTTAATTTCTAGCTCTGTTGGCTACCATTCTTCTTGTGGTGGGTTCGTGGGGCGACAAGATAATTATAGTAATTGCATAATTGAAAGTTGTTATTCTACAGGATGGGTTTATTCTGAAGGTGATGTGTATTGTGGAGGTTTTCTTGGGCAATATGGCGGAAGCGGGACTCTATCCTCTTGTTTCTGGAATATAGAAACAAGCGACAGGGAGTTTGGTATTGATTTTGGTTTTTCAAACAATGTTATTGGCAAAACGACCGCCGAAATGCAAACAGTTGCAACCTTCAAAAATGCGGGCTGGGATTTTGTTGATACTTGGGACATCGGCGAAAATCAAACCTATCCATTTTTACGCAAATTTAATATCAGCGATTTAAATCGTGATAAATCTGTAAATATGTTCGACTTTGCAATTTTCGCCGAAAACTGGTTAGTTGAAATGTAAAAAATTGTGTATATTCGAGTCGGAGCAAAGCGAAGATTCGTGGTTAAAATCGGTAAAAGATTTTATTCCAGATCGAACATCGAATTATCCATCGGCTCAAACCATCCCAGATCATCATCCGCCGGCCGGGTTCCATCCTCGTTAGTACCGTCATATTTCCCCATCTTTTGCCAGTCGCAGTGCCCATCCGCCCAGCCGACATTCGCCCAACCTCGATGCCGAAAATGGATCGACGGCGCCGGATTCCACCCCGAAAGTTCATCTGCCTCGCCGTCAATCGCAAAAAATCTCGGCTCCGCAAAAGAATATTCAATCAAATCGCCTTTCATCGTCATTGCCGTATCTGCGAAAATCACCGTCGCCGCAGGCTGCCGAATACTCGTCGCTTTAGCCGCCTGTTTACAGCTTGCATCTCCGTAGCCGTCGCGCCAGATCGTCGAACCGATATAAAGCATATTATAACCGTATCCGCCGCTGCCTTTATCATACCCATCTTCCCACGGCTTAATATCAACATACTTAATATAAGTAGGGCACTCCACTCCGCCTGAGCCGAAATATATTTTCATCGGCCCTTTTTTCCAGTCGAACGGCTCATTTTTATTTCCACGCACTCCATACCATCTATGCAGATCAGTTGTGTAAATATCGTTCGCCGCGCAAAAGAAGCTATCCTGATTTGCGTGTACGTAGTCGATACTTGCCAGTAGCAGTTGCCGCAGATTGCTTGCGCACGTGATTTTTTTACCTTGTGCCCGCGATGCCGAAAGTGCCGGCAGTAAAATACATAACAGAAGTGATATGATTGCCAAAACTACCAGCAGTTCAATTATCGTAAAAGCTCTCGCCTTGCCGCTCTTGCGAAAAATTATTGCCCCAGCGTTTCTTTTTTCAGTTCTTCCAACCACAATATTCCAGTGCTCTCCCGAAATTTTTTCGCCTTTATTTTTTCAGGTTCAACAAATTCGCCGCCGATATTTTCGATGCTCTGCAAATATTTAAATTCAAGAACACCCGCCTTATAACCTTTCTCGATATTAGCCTTAAACTGAATTTTTTCAAGCAAATCCTCGTCAATGTTCACAGTATAAACCGCCATCACCTCGCACGGATCTGATTTATCAAATAATTTGATCTCGCCAACTTGATGCCCGTCAGACGCTTTTGTGATCGTAAATTGGAATCGTACTTTTTTCTCCGCCGCGTCCCTGCGGATAACATCGATCGTATGCAGCCCCATCCACGGCTGCGCCAACCCTTTAAAGAAACTTCCCCCCAAAACCGCTGCTGCAATATTTCCGCCGCTTTTAACATACGCTTCATCACCGCAATCAGCAATCTCAAGTTTCTTGCCCACCGTCAACTTCAGCCACGGCTTTTGTATTCTATACTCATCATATATAAATGGTATACGTCCGCATCCCGTTACCTTCTCTCCATTAATTTTCCCGCTGACCCTAAAATATGTCCATCCTCGCTTTCTCATTTCATCCCGCTGATCGATCACATTCGCGTCAGGCCACGAATACCTGAACGACCCGAACGATTTTTCATCAACACGGTTATATATGATCGGCGATTTAAAATTCTGTGCGTTGCTGAATCTCGTATCGAGCAAACCCGTCAACAATCCCGTTTTCGGATCTCTGCTGTAATCCACACCCTCGCTTTGACCCTCGACCTCATCGAGAAATTTCGTAAACTCCTCCGAATCGCTCGGCAGCCTTCTCGTTTGCAGCATAAACAATCGCGAATCATACAGATAAATCGTCCGTGAGCCTGAATGATAATAATAATTGCCGCTTGCGTTTTGCAGCCATCCGCAAAGTTTACTATGTTGCTGCGGATCCCATCTCTGCATCATCATAAACATCGGCCCGTCAATTCCTTCAGGGAAGTAATGCCACTGTTCATAAGCGCCTTTGCTCAAACTCTTGCCGCGGATAAGATTCGAATTTACATTGCTTCCTCTATCCCATGCCTGCCTTACATAATGATAGCTTCTTATTTCAGACCTTGCAGGCAGTTTCTCGCCAACATTTTCATTTATCGCCGAAATCTTCACCGCCGTAATGCTGATAGAAGCAAGTATCCCGAAAATGATCAATCCGATTTTCGAAAAAATCGTACCGATAATTGCCGCGATTGCACCGACTTTTATTGAAGATGCCGATACCGTTGCCGCTGTTGCTTCCGTGCCCGTCATATACCCGAACAATCCCAGAGCGCCCAGTATCATTCCCTTGCTGAATCCGTTTTTGGATAGCTTTTTCTTAAGCGCAGCTTTCGCCCTGAAGAATAAAACCTGTGCCGCCAGTTCGTTGCAGTCCATTATCTCCGCGATTTTCGAATAAGGCAAATTATCATAGCACCGCAGTATCAATATGTTTCTATGACTTAGCTTCAACTTTGACATAGAGTCAATGATCGCTTCGGACAATTCCTTATTTATAAGGTTTTTAAGTCCGCCGTCATTTTTCGACGCGCGTTCCAGCAATTTATCTTTATCGAACGACGACATTGGCTGAAATTTTTTTTCCTTTTGTTTGTCTCTGAAATAATGTTGAACCTTACCAAGTGCTGTCCTATACAGCCACGCCCTGAACCGCTCCGGCTGTTCAATCCTTTTTATAGATTTAACTGCTTCAAGCAGCGTTTCCTGTTTTATATCTTCCGCAAGATTATGATTCAGCGTTAATCTGTATATATATGTATAGAGTCCGCCCTCGGCCTGCGTTAGCAAACAATCCATACTTTGCCGGCAGCCGTTTTGTGCCTTTTTTACCAGTTCGCCTATGACTATGTTGTTATTCAGCTCCATTCAGCTTCTATATTAGTCCAAAATTACCGTTTTCCTTACGATTTTTTTTAAAATTTTAATTAATATTAAATAATTTCGTGCCTTAGTGCCTTTGTGGCTATAAAAAAACAAAAAAACCGTAAGGTTTCCAAATATTCAGGACTATTAGTTTGTTCTTCCAAAAAAGCCAGATTCAAATCTGATGGAATTCGCCTTCCTTTCAGATGCACAACCATTCTTGTGACTCTGGCTTTTTGTTTTTTTTGCATTTTTGATTCAAAAGTTCTCCCTTGAGTCTAGATTTTTCCTTGTTATAATATAATTTGTGGTTTTAAAAGTTAGGAGGCCAAACGTGAGAAGGTTTTATATATCAGTTCTTATATTTTTATCCGTTGTCTTCATCAATGCTTTTGCTGCGGGAAAATATACCAAGTATGTTGAAGTCAAAATCGTTCCCGATAATTCTTTTACGCTTGAAGATATCAAACTCTTGCCCCAGGCTCCCGGCAGCAAAATTAAAATTTCAGATGACGGCTCGGCAAATCTTCAGATAACCTGTTTAACCGCCGATGATCTACTCTCTTCAGGCGTTCAACTTAGCAACATTAGCAATTTCATTCTCGTCGAACCTGATAATGCTTCTACTGCTTCTATTGAATCCGAATATGGTGAAAATGCTGCAAATGTTCAGCTTAGCCCGTCAGAGTGGAAATACAGCTATATTGATAAAACATCTTTCCCGTATGCTTACACTGTTACAAGCGTTGATGTCCATTATCAGGTATATGTCAATGGAATAGTTGACCTTGCCTTGACAAATCAGGATGCAACGGTTGGCTATGATTTAGAAGAATATGCTTATTCGTCTCTCAACGAAACTGTTACCGGCATCACTGCTTTCAATGGTCAGCCTGTTGCCCAATATTGGTTACTGCAAGGCTTCGATTCTTATTCTTCCAATAGCTACATCGATTACTGGTGGATCAAATTATATTATGAAGCAACCGAATCTTATTGTTCCGCTTCTGGTGGCGGCGATGAATATATTTACCAGGTAAAGGTCGGCAGCGTTGATAATGTCAGCGGCTCCAGCGGCTATGCGGATTATACGTCTCAATCAACCTCAATGAATATCGGCACAAGTTACCCAATCGAGATTATTACCGCTGTAGGTACCGATATTGGTTATGGCTATACCGGCGACCGCTGCGGTATCTGGGTAGACTGGAATCAGGACAGTGATTTCGATGACACCGGCGAAATGGTCTTTTCACAGCAAAGCGTTGGCTATTTTGCTACGAATATTACACCGCCCGCCAATGCTCTTGCCGGAAACACTCGTATGCGTGTTCGACTCGTTTTTGACCAAACCCTCAATCCTTGCGGCACATCAAACTATGGCGAAACAGAGGATTATACAATTAACGTCATTGCTGCTTCGATATTAAAAGTCAGCGGCCATGTTACTCATAGCGATAGTAGTCCTGTTCCCGGCGTTCAGCTCGAGATTTATAATGGCAGCGGTGCGGGCACTCCGACCGGGCTTACAGATATTACCGATGCGACGGGCTATTATGAAATTCAGGTTCCATCACCGTGGACAGGTCATGTCAAAGCGACAAAATATAATTATAGTTTCAGTTGGGTTCAAAATTTCACAAATGTAACAACCGACCAGGTTCAGGACATCAGCGCTTATTATAAATACAGCGGCGGCATAGGCAGTTCAACAACGCCTTATTTAATCGCAACGCCGGAAGATATGAACGCCATCGGCGTACATCCCGAAGATTGGGAGAAATATTTTAAAATGACAGCCGACATAGATATGACCGGCTTCACCTCCGCTCATTATCCTTTAATTGGTTCAGAGGAAAAACCTTTTACAGGTATGTTCGACGGCAATAATCATTTTATCCGTAATTTTACTTATATCGCCGAAGATGCTGTTTGTGCCGGTTTATTCGGTTATGTATCGTATGCGGATATTATAAATTTTACTGCTGAAAACATATATCTTTCAGGTGCACGTTTTTCGGCTTTGATTTGTAATAGTTCCAACAGTTTTATTTCCGGCTGTTCAGTTATCGGTTCGATTAGAGCGAATTTTGATTACAATGTTTATGCCGCTGGTATCGCAGCATGGATGGAAGGCGGCAGAATTGAATATTGTATTAATTACTGCGATATCTCATCTATTGGACAAGCAGACACACTACACCCAGGCGATGGCGCTAAAGCCGGTGGAATTGTCGCTTATCAG
>Ga0154577_1172_pt1 | contig 12035 bp, 10 predicted proteins | sample RifGroF2_FD_116006 | JGI IMG/M metagenome (GOLD analysis project Ga0154577, IMG submission 116006) | Planctomycetes bacterium GWF2_42_9
ATTATCGCGCCGCGCCCTTCTTTTTCAATCATCTCCATCGCGGTAATTAATTGATACCCGCATTCACATCTTTGCGAATGAAACAAATCGCCGGTCATACATTCGGAATGCACCCGAACAAGAACAGGCTCGTTAATCACAACCGGATTTCCATTCTCATCAACCTTGCCGACATCGCCTTTGCAAAGTGCCAGATGCGGCTCTGCATCTGTAGTACTCTGAAAAGCGACAAGCTGAAAATCGCCGTAATCAGTCGGCAGAAACACAGATTGAATACGTTTTATCTGACTTTCACGCTGCAAACGGTATTCGATCAATTTCGCGATCGACGTAATTTTCAAATTGTGTTTTTTGCAAAATTCCAAAAGCTCCGGCAGACGCGACATCGACCCGTCTTCATTCATAATCTCACAGATAACGCTTGCAGGTTTCATTCCCGCAAGTCTCAGTAAATCCACGGAGCCTTCTGTTTGCCCGGAGCGAACAAGCACACCGCCGTCTTTAGCGCGAAGCGGGAAAATATGCCCCGGCCTGGCAAGGTCTGTGGCCTTAGCGTTGTCTTTGATACATTCAAGAATTGTATGTGCCCTGTCGCCTGCGCTGATGCCGGTCGTAATTCCGTTTGCCGCATCGATACTGACTGTAAACGCAGTACCCAACTTTGCGGTGTTTTCAACTGCCTGCGGATAAAGTCCAAGCGCATCACATTTTTCGCCCGTCATCGGCAGACAAATCAGCCCGCCGGCGTGTCTCACCATAAAATTTACCATTTGAGGCGTAACCAGCTCGGCAGCGCAAACAAGGTCGCCCTCGTTTTCTCTATCCTCATCATCAATGAGAACGATCATTTTACCTTTTTTCAAATCTTCCAATACTTCTGGAATTTCACTCAATTTTATCATAATTAGTCGCTAGTAGTTAGTTGTTAGTAAATAGTTATTGTTTACAAATATTTTCATCTATTTTCTTTATCAAGCCCTTCAATATACCCCAGATTGGATGAAATTACAAGTTGAGTAATTAATTCAGCAGAACTACCCAATGAAATATATAAAAAATGCCTGAATTCTTTATTACCCCATCTCCCAAAGCCTTCAGCAATATTTGATGGGATAGATACCGCCGAACGTCTTATTTGAAGAACAATTCCAAACTTTTCATCCTTTGGAAAGCTGCTTGTTAATTGATAAATTTGTTCAACGAGTCTTATTGATCTTTGCCAAATCTGCAAATCTTGAAAAGATTTAATTTTCTTATCTTCTTCCACTAACTATCTCCTGACAACTATCAACTAACAACTATCTCCTAGCGACCAGCATCAAACTGTTCAATATATTTCGTTCCGGCGTTAATGTAAATAAGTGTTGCGATAACTGCCGTCGCCGCCGCAGACCACCACAAAAATCGCAGCACCCAAATCCATCCTTCAAACGCTCTCGAAACGTCAGGCGCGATCAATATCGCCCCAACCATCGATATTTGCAGCGCCGTTGCCAATTTACCGATATAAGCTGGTATTATTTTAACCTGAAGCGTTAAAAAATAAAGCACCATAAATCCCATCAGCAAAAAAGCATCTTTGCCGATAATTAAAACCGCAACCGTCGGCGGCAAGCGAAAACCTTCCACAGCCGTGCTTTTTATTGTCAAAAGCAAACACGCACTCGCCATCAAAAGTTTATCCGCCATCGGATCAAGAAACGAACCCAGCCGCGTTATTTCGTTTTTCTTGCGAGCGATATATCCATCGTAGGCATCGCTCAATCCCATTAATACCAATAGTACCAAAGAAACATACCGCATCATAGTGCCAATGCTTGGATCGCCCACTTTCAGCATACAAATCACAAAAGGCACAATCGTTAGCATCCTAAAAATCGTAATCTTATTTGCATGATTAAGCGTCATAATGTCCAGCCTCCGTCTATTGCGATTGTTCTTCCCGTTATGTAGTCATTTTCAATCACAAACTTTACCGCACTGGCAACTTCCACCGGCAAACCAGGCCTGTTCGCAGGCACACGCGCGACCAATTTTCTTTTTTGTTCCTCGCTCATTCCCTTCGGCCAGTGAATCAATCCCGGCGCAACTGCGTTTACCGTAATATTCGGCGACAATTCTTTCGCAAGCGAAATCGTCGCAGATTCAAGTGCCGCCTTGGATGCCGTATAAATACTATAAACTGCCGGATGCTTTATAATAGACGCATCGGTAATATTTACAATTTTCCCGATTGGCTTTAATGCCTGCCTGTTTGTCTTCATTATTTCTACAAATTTTTGAGTCATCAAAATCGCAGAGGTAAAATTTAAATCGAAAGTTTGCCTTATATACTCACTATCTATTTTTGCAATGGGCATTTTTTCAAAACACGCCGCCGCATTGATCAAAATTTGAGGCTGTGAGAAATTTTTGGCTTTCGCGAAGACTTTTTCGATACCCTGCTGCCTTGTAATGTCCGCCTGAACAAAACAACTCCTGACACCGTTTTTTTTGATAGATGCTTCGAGAGCGTTCGCTATTTTTTTATTCCTATTATAAACACAGATGCAATTTACCCCCGCACCCGCCAGCAACAACACTATCTCCCTGCCGAGCTTGCCGGTTGAACCTGTAATTATCGCTGTTTTACCTTTAACATCCATACTTAATCCGACTGAATTTTATAGAAAAGTAATCATATTTTTTTGCAATTGAAATATACCCGACAAAGTCGGGATTCCAGTAACTAACGACTAAAAACTAGCAACTAACGACTTCAAACTGACTTTTGTCAGTTTGAGAGGCACTGTATTTTAACCGCATTTAGAGATAATTAAAAGGGGTTTTTCCCTTGCCCATATCCTACGTTCTTGTATAATCCTGCTGGAATTTTCGATTATGACCCATTTAAGTGTAAATCTGAATAAAATTGCGCTGATCAGGAACGCGCGTTCGCTTGATATACCAAACGTTATCAAGGCCGCCAAAACCTGTATCGCCGCCGGTGCGTACGGCATAACCATCCATCCTCGACCGGATGAACGCCATATCCGCTACTCCGATGTTTACGACCTGAAACCGGTAGTAAGCAGCGTAGAATATAATATCGAAGGAAACCCATTTACGGGCAAATTTATGGATTTAATGCCCGATATCAGACCAACACAGGCAACTTTGGTTCCTGATATGCCCGGTGCTATTACCTCTGACCACGGCTGGGATCTCAATCCTGAAAATTGCCAACGGTTGATACCCGTTATAAACAAGTTAAAATCCTTAGGAATCAGGGCAAGCCTTTTCGTTGATCCTGTCATCGAAACCGTCGAAATGGCAAAAAAAATCGGTGCAGACAGAATCGAACTTTACACAGAACCATTCGCCAGCGCCTTCGCGTCTAAGAAAAACCTTGAGTCTCTTACCGCAAAATTCGCTGCCGCCGCAAAACACGCGGCCGAAATTGGTCTTGGTGTAAACGCCGGCCACGATTTGAGCCTTGATAATTTGGGATTTTTCTGTAAAAATGTAAAGCCGGTAATGGAAGTCTCAATCGGCCACGCTTTGATTGCAGATGCGATCGATATGGGGCTTTCCGATGCGGTTAAAGAGTATATAAAGATTCTTGAAGATTGCGGATAACCAAACCGCATCTTCTTGTCATTCTGAGCGTTGGAGCGAAGCGGAAACCCTCGTAGAGGGTAGCGAAGAATCTCGTTTTTGCTCAATGTGCCTTAATAGGCTATTTTAAATATTTTAGTGTCTTTGTGCCTTAGTGGCTATTAATTGGTGGAGTTTAAAATGTTCAATGGATCAATGGTTGCGTTAATTACGCCGTTCAATAATGGCGAAGTAGATTTCAATACACTCGATGAACTCGTTCAGTTTCACCTCAAAGGCGGAACAGACGGCATCGTACCTTGCGGCACAACCGGCGAATCGCCGACGCTTTCACATTCTGAACATAAACAGGTTATTGAACGCGTTGTCAAAGTCGTCAACGGCAAAATTCCTGTTATCGCTGGCACAGGCTCAAACAGTACAGCCGAAGCGATCGAACTCACCGCTTTCGCGAAAAAAATCGGGGCAGACGCTTCGTTGCAGGTAACGCCCTATTACAATAAACCCACACAGGAAGGCTTCTTTCAGCATTTTGCTGCGATAGCCGAAGAAGTTGATTTGCCGATGGTGCTTTATAATATCCCCGGCAGATGCGGCGCAGGTATGACAGCTCAAACAATCGCGCGCCTTGCGAAAATCGAAAATATCGTCGCCGTCAAAGAAGCAACAGGCCAACTGGATGTTTCAAGCGAAATCGCGAACCTCTGCGATCTCACGATCCTTTCAGGCGATGATTCACTAACGCTTCCTATTTGTTCTGTCGGCGGCAAAGGCGTAATCAGTGTTGTCGGTAATATCGTACCAGGCGATGTAAAAGCTATGACAGATTTAATTCTTGAAGGCGATTTAGTCTCCGCAAGAAAATGGCACAATAAACTTTTCAAACTCTCACGAACAATGCTCGGCATGGCCACAAACCCGATTCCTATCAAAGCCGCTATGGCAATGCTTGGTATGTCTTCGGAAGAAATGCGTCTGCCTATGACCCCGCTTGAGCAGTCGCAAAAAGATACGCTTCGCAAATTATTAAAAGATTATGGCTTAAATGCTTAGTGCGAATATATCTCGATTCAAACCCCGCCGCCAATTGGGAAAAACAGGCTTTAATGCAACCCAACTCGGCATAGGTGATATCGCAGATAAAAAAATCACTGTCGAGCAATGTTCAGCCACAATAAGACGTGCACTCAAAGCTGGCTTGAACATTGTTGATACCGCGCCTTGTTATGAAGATGGCTATAGCGAAACCGTGGTTGGAAAAGCGATCAAAGGTTTTCGCGATAAAGTTTTTCTCATCGATAAAATTGATAATCATAACGACCCCGTTGAGCCGCAGATCGAAGCAAGTCTCGCACGCCTTCAAACGAATATGGCAGATTTATTCGTTCTGCACGCATTGGATACTCTCGAAGGCTGGCAAAATGCCGTAAAACCCGGCGGCGCATTCGAACAGATGGATTCTTGCAGAAAAAAATCGATGTTGCGTTTCCGCGGCATCTCAAGCCATAATCCCGATGTCCTTCAAACCGCTATCCTTTCAGGCCTTTGTGATGTTATAATGTTTCCGATTGGCCCATATTGCGACAGCCGATTTATTGAAATTATTCTGCCGCTCGCCAAAGAACATAACGTCGGAACAGTTTGCTTTAAAACTTTCGGCGCAGGCAAATTACTAGGCGACACCCCCGGCTATAATCAGCCATTGCAGCAAAGACCAAGAGGCAAATTCAGTTCAGGCGGCGAAGAATCCGCCGAGCCAACACTTCCGCATCTTTCCGTAGAACAATGTTTGAATTATACTTTAACAATCGACCCGGATGTTGCGCTTTTGGGTCTATGCTTTACAAACGAACAGGATGCCGCTTTTGAAGTCGCCCGAAATTTCAAACCTTTGATGCCGCCGCAAATGGAAGAAATAAAAACACTCGCCGCCGAAGCAGTAAAAGACAAAGGCGATTGCTGGTGGAATCCAAAAAAAATACAGTGATTTCTTAGTGTCTTTGTGCCTGTGTGGCTATCAGTTCGTAAGGTGGGCTTTAGTCCACGCGGTTAATCTATACCCTATACCATAACCCCTATACTCTAAAAAAATGCAAGTCGCAAAAACCATATTTTCAAAATTCACGCACATTTTTTAATTTCCGCGCACTTTTTTTAAAATCGTTGCAAGTTATTTGATTTTTTATTCCCCGTCAAAAATTGCCCCCTCATTACTTTTTTGTAAACAAGCCTTTTTCAAAATAAGCGCAATCGCTCTCTCCCAAAAATCCCGAAAAACTCGAAAAAAACCCGAATTTTTCCGATTTTTCTATGAAAAAGTCTCGAAAAACACTGAAAAAGTCCCGATTTTACCCCCGTTTTTTGACCTGCTTGCGCAAAATTACAAATCCATTGCGCATTTTTTTTTATAATTTCGCTGATTCTAATGATAAAAAGGGCACTAAAGCAAAGGAAGAGCCAAAGAATACTTTTTCGACTCACTATAAATTTTCAAAAGATTGCTAACCATTGCGCTTACGGAATTATTGCTGCGAAGTTTTTCCTGCAAATTCTCTGCCATAGTTCTTGTCGCTTGTTTATCTTCGAGCATTTTTTGAATTGACGAGTAAACACTCAATTCATCCGCGGGATCAAAAAGAACCGCTGTGGCATTTTCTTCCAATAACTCCTGAACATTATTTTTATCTGCAACGACCGCCAACCCCGCTCCCGCTGCCTCTACAACCATAGGGTCAAATCCCCCTGCATAGTTGGTGTGTATCAATATATCACATCCGCGAAATACCGATCTTAACGGCCTTACCAATGGCGTAATCACTACCGTCTGCGCCAAACCTGTTTGATTGATAAAATCCCGCATTTCTTTTTCTGCCCGTCCGCGACCCATAAAAATCACCACAAATTCATACCCGTCAACCGCAAGATGTCTTATAGCATTTAGCAGCGGTTCAAAATGGTCGAAATTGTCAAATCTGCAGGGAACTATAAAACTCGCCAATCTGCTCGGCGATGCAAAACAACTGCACGCTTCATCAGCGAACGTTCCCACATTTACAGTTGTGATTTTCTCTTTGGGGAAAAATTTCTCCAGCCCCTCACCTATTTTGGCTGATGGCACAATTATCTTTTCAAAAGTTTTACCGATTACAGCTCTATGCCGAAACGAAATGTTCGTGGCGTTGATGGTTATAACTGCCGGAATATTGAGATAATCCGCGACGGATTTGGCGAGCATCGCTTTTGCGGCGCCGAAACAATGCACGATCCCCGGCCGGACTTCCTCAATGCGTTCAAACAAATCTTTACGATTGTGCGAATAAAATAAAGGAAACCGCAATATGGGATACTCTATGATTTTCGCACCAGGGAAAAGCAAAAACTCAATATCGCTTTTGGGCGGCACAACCATCGCGCACGGAACATCCTGCGCTTCAAAGCCGAAAAGAGTATGCCTTAAAAGCGGGCAATACTGATTGACAGTCTCTCTGTCTGATATAATCAGCGGCCTGATTGCACTCGGAATACCCTCTTGATTGTTTTCTATTTCGTTTTCCATATTACTTAATCATCTTTTCAAGTTTTTCGTATTCGCCGCTTTTCATATGATAACTATGTTCGTCGTCAGGAAAAACGCCTTGCTTAACTTGATTGCTGTAAGACGAGATCGCATCTACCATTGCGCTGCCTATATTCCCGAATCTTTTCGCAAATTTGGGAATCTGTCCATCTCTCAAGCCAAGTATATCAGGCAAAACAAGAACCTGCCCATCACAATCAGGGCCTGAACCGCAGCTTATCACGGGTATCGGCAGTTGTTCACTTATAATTTTCGCAACTTCTCTTGCAGTGCCTTCTACCAGAAGCATTTGAACGCCTGCATTATACAACTCTTCCGCAAACCTGATAAGTTCTGCGCCAACTTCCGCAGTCGTTCCTTCCGCTTTATATTTTCCCGTCTGCGGCCGAATACCGATATGAGGCATAACTGGAATACCTGCATCAACCATCGCTTTGATTGTATCCAGATTTACTTCGACCATTTCAATCTTTACAATATCTGCTCCGCATTCAGTAATGAATCGTTGTGCATTCTTTAAAGTCTCATCTTTACCATTGCAGCATCCATTATAAGGCATATCTGCGACAAGCAGAAGTTCAGAACTAGCTTTGCGAAGACCTGCTGTAATCGCAATCATATATTCAAGCGATACATCAGTCGTATTGTTAAAACCCAGCATAAATTGCGATGCAGAATCGCCCGCTAAAAGTACATCAACACCTGCCGCCGCGGAAAGTATCGCGCTGGTATAATCGTAGCAGCTTACAACGGAAAACTTTTTCCCGTATTTCTTCGCTTCCTGTAATTTAGAGATAGTAACCTTCATATTCATCGTAACTTAGGATATTTCAAAACCCCGATATTGGCAAGCAGATTTTTCCCTCTATATTTGATGAAATTATATTGTAATAATCAAAGTTTTATTGACCTGCATTTGGACATACTTTAATATTAACGTTATATTGGTTAGGTAGAGATTTTTATGGATATAATTTTTCTAGTTGTGCCCACGATTTTGATTGCCATAGTTTTGGCAGCGGTATGGCTGGATAGATGGAGTGTACCTGTCATTCTCGTTGCCCTCGGCATCGGAATTGTATTTGGCAGCGACGTACTTAATCTTTATGATTTCAGCGATGTTAACCTCGCTAATCAGGTTGCAAATATTGCTTTGGTTTTTATTTTGTTCCAGGGCGGTTTTAATACCAAACGTGATACATTCAAATCTGTTGCCTTAGCCGCAACAGGGTTGGCAACATGGGGGGTAGTGCTTACTGCTGCTGCGACATTTCTCGCCCTCTGGGGAGTCCTGGGCTGGCCTTTTCAGAAGTCCCTGCTATTGGCTGTAATTATATCTTCTACTGATGCCGCTGCGACTTTTTCTATTCTGCGAAGACAATCTTTATCACGTAAATTAACTGCTACGCTGGAAGTCGAAAGTGCCGCGAACGACCCAATGGCTATCTTATTAACGGTATTAGCAGTTGCTGGTTTCACATCAGACAAGGCTGCTCAATGGGAAATGGTCTTATTATCGTTTTTATGGAAATTCACTTTCGCGCCAGTACTCGGCTGGCTCATTGCCCGCGGTGCTATTTGGCTTTTCAATAGACTCTGTCCCCAGGACAGAGGCTACTACTATGTCTTATTCTTAGGAATTACGCTTTTTATCTACGGCATAGCTGAAGAGATTCATACCAGCGGAATGATAGCTGTCTTCGTAGCTGGATACGTGCTGGGAAACCATCCGTTTGTTCATAAACAAGGTGTGTACAATTTTTCATCGGCTCTGTCAGTCATAGCCAATATCGGCATGTTTGCATTGATGGGGCTTCTCATTTATCCAAAACAATGGTCGACGCTTTGGATGGATGGAATAATCTTGTTTCTAGTCTTGACATTTATAGCCAGACCAGCGGCGGTATGGCTGGGAACATTAGGCATGCAAATTAGATGGAAAAACAAATTATTTATGATGTGGGCAGGTCTTCGCGGAGCGGTTCCGATTGTTCTGGCTACCTATCCGGCAACCGCAGGATTGGAGATCGGACAGGATATTTTCAACCTTGTGTTTTTTGCCGTTCTATTATCCGTTTTATTACAAGGTTCAACTCTGGGATTAATTGCAAAACTTCTTGGTTTGGCCAAAGTTCAACGTCCAAAGCCGTTATACAACCTTGAACTAATAACTATGGCTCATAGCGATCTTGATCTCATTGTGGTGGATTTGCCCGGCCCAAAGAACACACTAGGTCCTGCTATAAGTGATTTACAACTCCCGCACGGTTCAGTAATTACATTGATAACCCGAGGGTCTGAAGTAGTTGTGCCTAAAGGCTCTACCCATCTTCACGGATGGGATCAGGTTACGATATTGGCTCATGTGAAAGATGAGGAATCCGTGCGTAGAGCTTTGCTTGAACCTTTTGCCAAATCAGGAAAACATAACCCGCCCCCCGAACATAAGACTTGATTATAAAAATAATTTTAAAACACAAAAAAAATACTTGATTTTTAAAAATGCTATGGCATAATGTTCCGATTAAAGAAGGACAATTAACGGCATTTCATGTCGGTTTTTATAATCTTTTTCATCACCCTCCTCCTAAGCCAGATTCTGAAACTAAATTAGGGTCTGGCTTTCTTTACATTTTAGATTCCCATTGGCTCATTTGTTTCCATAAGATTTAACTTGCTTAAATTCTTGCCATCATGTAGAATCGACAAAATTGTATATTAATAGTTTTTGTTGACATTTTTGTATTATCCTTGAAGGCAAATATGAACGGAAAAATTTCAAACACAGTGGTTTTATTAGGCGATATGGCCAGGGCTTTTGCGGAAACTCTCGATCTCGAACTGACCCTCAAAGCAATTTTAAAATCTCTCGATACGCATTTAAAACTTCAAAAAGGAACTATCACCCTTCTCAACCCGGAGACAGAAACGATAAATATCAAAGTTGCACACGGTTTAAGTGAAAAATCCAAACAACTTGGCAGCTACAAAATAGGCGAAGGTATCACTGGAACCGTCGTTCAAACCGGCAAAGAAATTGTCGTGCCGGATATTTCCAAAGACGGCAGATTCCTTCATAGAACTCATTCACGGTCAGATTCTGAAGGCAAACAAATATCTTTCTATTGTGTTCCAATCAAGCTGGAAGGCAAAACCATCGGCACATTAAGCGTCGATCGGCAAGGCCAAAAAGGTGATGATGTTGAAGCAAATTTAAATCTTTTGAACGTTATCGCAACAATGATCGCACAAGCCGTTAAGCTTAACAAATTAGTTGAATCAGACCGCCGACTTTTATCCGAAGAAAATTTACGTTTGCGACAGGAATTAAAAACCCATTTCAATATCGATAATATGGTCGGCACGAGCAATGCAATAAAAGAAATTTACCGTCTTATCGAACAAGTAGCCGACAGTAACGCAACGGTTCTAATTAGAGGCGAAAGCGGAACTGGCAAAGACTTAGTCGCTCATGCGATTCATTATAACAGCAATCGGGCACACAAACCATTTGTTAAAGTAAACTGTACTGCCCTGCCGGAAACGCTGCTCGAAAGCGAATTGTTCGGCCACGAGAAAGGCGCGTTTACTGGAGCTATCGAAAGAAAAATCGGACGATTTGAAAAAGCCAGCGGCGGTACGATCTTTCTTGATGAAATCGGCGATTTCTCAATGAACCTGCAGGTTAAATTACTTAGAATTATTCAATTCAAAGAATTTGAACGTGTTGGCGGCCTGGAAACAATCAAAGCGAACGTACGAATTATTGTCGCTACAAACAAAAATCTCGAAGAGCAAATAAAAGAAAAACTTTTCAGAGAAGATTTATACTACCGCATAAATGTATTTCCGATCTTTTTGCCGCCGCTGCGTGAACGTAAAGACGATATAATGCTATTGGCGGATTATTTCCTGGAACAATTCGCACGTGAAAACAACAAACGCATCACCCGCATTTCAACCCCTGCAATAGAAATGCTTACAAGCTATCACTGGCCGGGCAACGTTCGTGAATTGGAAAACTGCATCGAACGCGCGATTCTTCTTTGTAACGATGATGTGATTCGTTCAGAGCATCTGCCTCCTTCTTTGCAAATGATAAAAAAAACTGAATCTTCTACCGGCCGATCGCTCACAGAGATAATTGAGAACAAAGAAAAAGAACTGATTATTGATTCGCTCAAAAAATTTGGTGGCCAACAAAGAAAAGCCGCGATAGAATTAGGTTTAACAGAGCGAATTTTGGGTTATAAAATTAAAAAATATGGAATTTTCCCAAAACTTCTCTCGTGATAAATACATTTTTGTTCCATAATATTAACTGTTCTACGTTATTGTAATTACGAACACTAACGTGATAAGACAATTTGTAGTATCTTAAATGGGGGTTTATAAAGTACTTACATATTAAACGCAAACATTTCCCAAATTGGCACGGACATTGCTAAATAGGTAAGACATCGTTGTTTTTTATTAATTATTTTACGGAGAAAAGAAATGGAAATGAGAAAGCTAACAGCATCAGCATTGTATTTGCTCGTCGCGATGTCTTCGGCTGTGTTGGCCACAGACCCAAACGCACCGGTAGAAAGCACGCCGGACAAAATAGGGGTTACAATCACAAGTGATTTTTACAGCAAGTATGTTTGGCGTGGACAATTACTGAATGATGATTTCGTATTCCAGCCAGGCGTAACAGCAACATATAAGGGATTCTCGGTAGGCGCCTGGGGTAACATGGGGCTTACGGATTATAATAAAGGTCTTGGATATGACAGCGGTGAATTCACGGAATGGGATTTTACGCTAAGCTACAGCGGCAAGTTCAATCCTGATGGCAAACTAGGCTATACTGTCGGCG
>Ga0154577_1081_pt1 | contig 12023 bp, 5 predicted proteins | sample RifGroF2_FD_116006 | JGI IMG/M metagenome (GOLD analysis project Ga0154577, IMG submission 116006) | Planctomycetes bacterium GWF2_42_9
CATTTCCTGATCGATGTGCAAACGGCCTGCGGTATCAAGAATCACAACATCGTAAGTACCGCTTTTAGCGTGATTTACCGCATTTTTCGCAACCTTGACCGCGTCTTTTGACCCAGGCTCATTATAAACATCAATGCCCAACTGCTGACCGAGAGTTACCAACTGATCAATAGCCGCTGGTCTTTGAAGGTCATCGGCAACCAAAAGCGTTTTTTTGCCTTTTGATACTATATATTTAGCAAGTTTGCCTGCGGTTGTGGTTTTACCGCTACCCTGAAGACCGGCGAGCAAAATCACCGTTGGGCCGGGTGAAACGAAGTATATTTTCGGATCGGCAGGCCCCATCAATTTTGTCAATTCATCGTTGACGATCTTGACGAAAACCTGGCCGGGATGCAGACTTTTTATAACCTCTGCTCCAACCGCCGCCTGACGAACATCTTTACAGAACTGCTTTGCTACGTGATAGTTAACGTCCGCTTCGAGCAGAGCTTTCCTGACATCGTTGAGCGCATCGGCGATGTTGGCTTCTGTGATTCGGCCGCGATTTGTTATCGCGCGAAAGACATTATTAAATTTTTCCGTTAATGCATCAAACATATATAATCGTTAGTTGATGGTTGTTAGTCGATAGTTATTCGAATTTAATGCTCAAATTATTAAAACGAATCATTCTAACGAAATTTTCAATTTTTGCAAGATTATTCAAATATATCCTAAAATACGCATCGCTCTTCTTTTTTGCTAAAAAACCGTTTTGATTACGGCTATAAAAAGCTAATAATTATCTTGAAATCAAAGCGGCTTTATTTATACTTATATAAGTTATCTTAAGATGTGAGGAAGACATATGAGAAACACCAAATGGGTTTTAGTAATAGTAGTCTTATTTTTCCAATCATTTGGATTTTGCAAATTCGCCTGTGACTTTGAATGGAAGCCGGGAGCAAGTCTATCTGGAGTAAACGGGCCGGTATATGTTATGACAAAATGGGATCCGGACGGCAATGGACCGGATGAAGAAATGCTGGTTGTAGGTGGAAAGTTTTCTGTAGCCGGTAATGTGCAGGCAAACAATATCGCGGCATTTGACGGTAATAGTTGGCATAATTTTTCAAACGGTACCGATGGTGCGGTTTATTCATTTGCAAATTATAACGGGAAACTGGCAGTTGGCGGAAAATTCAACCTTGCAGGCGGAAAATTAGTAAATAATATTGCAACGTGGGATGGATCGCAATGGCAAGGCCTTGGAAGCGAAGCAGGCAATGTTGGGATGAATGGGGATGTTAATTCAATAGCAGTTTACAATGGAAAGCTTTATGTCTGCGGCAGTTTTACTACACCGTATAATTTGCTGGCCGCATGGAATGGCACAAGCTGGGAATCTGTCGCCAGCATAACTATGTCATCTCCGTTTGCCAGTCAAGTTCGCGTTGATGCTCTGACGGTTTGGGATAATAAACTTATAATGGGCGGTTATTTCTCAAAAGTTGGAAGTATATCTGCGTATTGTATTGCAGCATACAACGGTAGTAATTGGCAAACCGTAGGGGATAACTTATACAAAGTTTCCACTTTAACTATTTTTGAAAATCAGCTTGTTGCAAATTCAGCCAACTCTGTTGTTAAACTTGTTGGTGGTACATGGCAAATTATTGGCAGAATGAATAATAATATAAACTGCTTAATGGAATATAATGGCAATTTATACGCTGGCGGCAGTTTTACAACTGCTGATTACAACGATGCAAATTATATAACCGTATGGAATGGAAGTGATTGGCACAAATGCGGCGATGGGACAAACGGCAATGTAAACGCAATCGCAGTATATAAGAATAAATTAATAATCGGTGGTGGATTTACAACTTCAGATAAAACGCCTAATAAATATATCGCGGCGATTGACAAAAATTCATGTAAGCCTTTAGGGAGCGGTTTAAACGGCCGTGTATCTGCACTTACAATATTTGACGGCAAACTTGCACTTGGCGGAAATTTCACACAAGCAGGCCATAACGATTGTAATTTTATATCACTTTACGATGGTGAAAATTTCACCGCACTTGGCGGAGGGATGAATAACACAGTCAAAGCACTGATTGTTTACAATGGCCAGTTGATTGCTGGCGGAAAATTCACACGAGCGGGAGAAACAGATGCAAATGGCATCGCAGTATGGGATGGAATGGGCTGGCAAAAACTGGACGGCGGAATGAACGGGAGCGTAAATGCGCTTGCGGTTTATGGTGATTTATTAATAGCAGGCGGAGAGTTTACAACAGCATGCGGCATAACTGTTAATTATATAGCCGGATGGGATGGCTTCTGCTGGCAAACTCTTGGAACTGGAATGAATGCACGAGTAAATGCTTTAACTGTATATAATGGAGAATTATATGCGGGCGGTAATTTTACAACAGCAGGCGGCACAAGCGTAAATCGAATCGCAAAATGGGATGGAAGTAGTTGGACACCATACAGTTCTGTACCCGCAGAGATTAATGCTCTTGCTTTTTATGACAACACCTTAATATCAGGCGGATTACATGCAATATATGGATTGCCGTATACAACTTTATGGGATGGTGCATCTGTTGGGAATGTTTACTCTTTAAATGTATATAACAATATGCTTATCTCTGCGGGTTCATTTACCAGGATAAGCTGCAACAATAAAGATTATTATATTGATTATATCGCGGCATGGGACGGTGAAGAATGGAAACCTTTATATTTCAGCGTTGACAAACCAGTTTATGCTTTAATAAATTACAGAGATTCTCTTGTTGCTGGAGGCGATTTTTTAAAGGCAGGTGACAATATTTCAGCCTATCTGGCAAAATGGGAATTAAATCCGGCATACGAAGGAGATTTAAATTCGGACTGCATTGTGAATTTTGAGGATTATACAGTTCTGGCAGATAACTGGATGAAAAATTGTGATTACATTACCTTCTGTGCTCTGGCGGATATAGACATAAACAATAAAGTTGATACAGGCGATTTGCAATCTTTAAGTCAGAACTGGCTTTCTGGAGGAAATGTTAGAGATTGTGAATTTGAAATAAAGCCCGGACAAAACGTACCTGGACTGGGTTCCACTGTTCGTTCGCTGATTAGCTGGGATTCGGATGGGAACGGGCCGGCAAAACCAGTGATTGTCGCAGGCGGAGAGTTTACAAATATCGCCTCGAACACTGATTATTCATTGAAACATATAGCCATATGGGATGGCAATGGTTTCTATCCGCTTGGTAATGGATTTGCATACACTGTTACCTCGCTGGCGGTATATCATAATCAATTAATCGCTGGCGGAACTTTCGGAGCATATATATGGGACGGTAATAGTTGGCAAACCCTTAACGGCTGGGTCAGTGGAAGTGTTTCAGATTTTACAATCTACGATGACAAATTAATTGTCGCAGGAAATTTTAAGAAAGAAGATGATGTCAATGCTTCAAGAATAGCGGCATGGGATGGCGATAATTGGCATAATCTGGGAGTCCTATCCAATGGTGGAATCAAGGCATTGTCAGTTTATAACGGCCGGCTGATCGCAGGCGGCGGATTTGGTATTGGGGATTTTAATGGTATAGCAGCATGGGATGGTGAAGGTTGGCACAAACTCGGAGCAGGTGTGCAAAACGGCTTTCTATACAAATTAGCTGTCTATGATGGGAATTTAATTGCCGCCGGAGATTTTTCAAAGGCTGGCGAAATTTCAACAACAGGTATGGCTAAATGGAATGGTAGCAATTGGAGTGCAGTTGAAGGAGGAGGCAATGCAACTTGCTTGTTGGTTTACAACGATAAGCTTATCGCAGGATTCTCTTCGTCACACAGCAGCAACTTTAGTCAATGGGACGGCACTACCTGGGAAGTAGTGGGAAACAGTGTAGATGGGTACGTGCACGCTTTATGTTTACACAACGAAGAACTTATTGTAGGCGGGACTTTTTACAATACTAATTATAACGGAACTGTGAATGAAAGAACAAAAGTTAACAAGATAGCCAAGTGGAACGGCAGCAGATGGAAAGCTTTGGGAAATGCTTTAACAACTGATGACGGATATACTGATAATCCAGGCACTGTTTATGCGTTTACAGTTTACAATGGCGGTCTTGTTGCCGGCGGGAGTTCTATAAGCCGTATAGCAAAATGGAATGGCAGCAGTTGGCAGGCAATTGGAACGTCGAATGGACAGGTAAACTCACTTATAGTATATGATGGTAAACTTGTCGCGGGCGGAGCTTTCGGAGGTGGGCAAGCAGTGGCATATTGGACTGGAGTAAAATGGCAGGCACTTGGAACTGTTCAACCGACATCTAGCCCCGTCACAGCATTGGCTCTTTATGGAGATACACTTGCGGCGGCATTTGAACAGAATAGATGTTTTGTAGAATTGTTCAATGGTGATGTGTGGAGCGGAACAGGAGTAACATTTGGCTCGGGTTCGATACCACATTATATATGTGCTTTAACAGAATATAAAGGTAGATTGATAGCAGCCGGCACATTTACAAGTCTGGCAACAGGTACATTTCCCAATGTCAGTTATGAATATATAAAATATATCACTGCATTCGATGGCACACAATGGCAACAGATTGGTGAAGGGTATGAAGCTGGGGATTATGGTTACGCATTAACCGTATATAATAACGACCTTATTGTGGGTGGAAGACGGTTAGGTTCTTCCGTTGCTGTTAACAAATGGAATAAAAATTGGGAACCGCTGCTCAATAATATTTCGAGTGTTAACGCTCTTGCAGTTTATAAAGGCGAACTTATTGTAGGAAGCACATCATCCAATTCGACTCTTTTGCCATCTGTCGGCTGGTTAAGATTAGGACCTATGAAAAATTTAGAAGGCGACTTGAATCATGACTGCGGAGTAGATGAATACGATTTGTGGCAATTTAGTGATGAATGGCTGAATGATGGCTGCCAAAATTATGGCAATTGCAATGAAGCTGATCTAAATTATGATAATCTCGTGGATTTTACTGACTTTTCAAGGTTAGCACCAAGTTGGCGCAAAGAGTAATTTCAATCAGGAATTTAATTTTTTGAGTAGGCCAACTTCGTAGAAAAATTGGCTCAAACTAATCGTTTAAAAGTAACTTATTTAATAGGCCCGATTTAAGACGTAGCACCACTTCAAACGATTGTGCAATATAAAAACCTTGCAAAATGCCCTGTTTTGGATATAATAAAGTTCTGGAGGGTTGGTAATGAACAAAATTTATCCACGGCGGGGTTTAAATTGCATATCTTTGGATAGCTTAGGGAAAGTCTTTGCTTTTTGTCTTATTAGCTCACTTTTCATATCCAATATTGTATCCGCACAGGAAGCCGAGGCGTTAAACTTTTTTGATTTGGCAAATTCAAATGTAAATACAAGCGGTCTAACTTGCTGGGGCGGCGGAAAAGCATACGCCTGGACTGGTTCGCCGACAACTTTTCTAAATTGCACCGGAGCTACCACAGGCGGAGATGTGCCTGTAGATATGTCAATCGGCGCAGGTTCACTTGTCTTAACTACGACAAGACCCGGCGGCAGCGGCTGGTCGAATGTTCAATTCAAACCCGATGGCGGACACACGGTAAATTTTTTGCGGTATGGTGCGGAAGATGAACTTATGCTTCATTTGCGATTGAAATGGGGAGCGATCGCAAGCGGTGCAAATTATTACATCAAACTTTATGACAATCATTCGATTTGGAATTTGTATGCTACCTATAACGGAATCGGCGGATCTTATTCAAACAATAACGCGACTGTAAGTCTGGCAAGTTACGTTACGGCCTCGACGAACTGGCAGGATGTTTATATCCCGATAAGCGATTTCAAGGTAAGTAATTCAAAGATCGATCTAACAAAAATCAGCTTCATCGAATTTTCAGCGACCGGCAACTACAGCGCAACAAATACAATGTACATAGAAAAAATGCGAATAACCCGCGGCATCGATGTTCCTTACACGGACATGGTGAAAGTCAATCAGCTTGGATACACGCCGAACGGAAGAAAGCTGGCGATCGTTAGTTATGAAGGAACTATTTCACCCGCTCCGACATACTTCCAAATTAAAAATATTGATACCAATGAAATCGTTTATCAATCAACACTTGAATTAAAAAATGTATGCTCGTCAATATGGAACAAAAGCGGCGACACAATTTATCACGCAAACTTTACAAATTTCACAACGCCGGGCAGATATGTTTTGACGTGTCCCGAACTGATGCAAACTTCGGTTGAATTTGTAATCGGCAAAAAAGCATTCGACAATGCGATGCGTGATTGCCTGCGGTTCTTCTATTACGCACGAAGCGCACAGGAAATTGCAGAGCCTTTTGCGGAAGGTCATACAAGGCCTTCGATCTATGCGAATAATTCACAGGCGCTTTATGATTATGATGACAACAACACATCAAAAAAATATGACTACGATCCGAATAATATCGGCATTACACGCCGAGATGTCGCGGGCGGCTGGTTCGACGCGGGTGATCTGCACATCGATGTGCACAACAATGTAACCACGCTTTGGTTTTTGCTTGAGCTGCTCGAACAGCACAAAGATAAATTCGGCCCGGATACTTTGAATCTGCCGGAATCGGACGGCAGTATCAACGACCTTGTACTATTAATAAAATGGAAGCTGGACTGGTTCAAGAAAATGCAGAACTTCAACGGCAGCGTTCATTTTATCGTTACCGCTGTCGATGCGGAATATTATCAGGAAGTTTCAGATATATCCACCGGTTCGGCTAGCATATTAGCCGGTACTTTCGCAAAGGCTTATGTGCTGCTCAAGGATGTGCCGGGAATGGAAAGCTACGCCAATGATTTACTCGCAAGAGCTCAGATGTCGTGGAATTGGCTTAAAGCAAATTCTTCGGTTTACGTTCCTATAATGAAATATGGCGGCGGGACGGAATATTATGCAAAGCCCATAGACACAACAACTGAAGATAATACATTCAGGAAATACGCTGCTGTAGAATTATATATCGCGACAGGCACGAGTGAATACAAAACATATTTTGAAGCTAGTTTCCCTTCCACCGGCAACACCACTATGCAGGGAATTACCGCATTTGGCAAAGCACATATGGATTACGCTAAGACCACAAGACCTGTAAACTCAACATACAAAAGCAGGATCGTAACGGCATATACAAATTTAGCAAACACTCTTGTAACAAATGTAAATTGCAATCCATACACAATTCCTACTACCGATACTTCTGGAAATTTATGGTGGGGTTCGAGCGGCCTAATCGCGTGCAACGCTTATACACTTCTGAAAGTTTACGAATGGACGGGAAATACGACTTACCGCGACGCCGCGCTTGACGCGCTCGAATGGATATGCGGCCGAAATCCTGTTAATCGAATTTTTATTACAGGCTATGGCGATGCTCTCCACGGCACAGATATTTATTCTTTTTATTGGTTTGATTATTTGAATCCTCCGCCGGGGTATTTGTGCGGAAATATTAACACGCAGGATTTTTTGTATTTATACAAAAAGTATCCATACAAATATTTTATGAATGTCCAAAACGCCAGCACGCTTGAGCCTTGTCTGCCGTGGCAGGCGGAATTATGTTATCTGATCAGTTATTTCGCGTATGATTTGAAACTGCCGGAGACGGTTGATTTTACATACTTCGCTGAATTTGCAAACGCCTGGCAGGCGACAACAGCCGATGCAAACTGGAATCCCGATTGCGATATCGCATTGCCCGCGGATGGCGTTGTGGATGCTAAGGATTTGGCGGTGCTTGCGGAAAAATGGCTGCAATAAAAAGCAATCTCTAAAACATTATTGTAACAGCAGAACCAATGCTTGAAGTGATCGTGTTGCCAGCGTCTGTTACTTCAAAAGTACCAGAGGCGGGGAGAATTTCAATATCTAGAATTTTATTTCTTATTTTGAGATTTTTCAGTTTTAACTGCCCGACGAAATTGAGCGTGTGCGGATCGATAATAATTCTGTCGCTTTGAACATCAACGCCGAACACGCCAAAGATGATGCTTTGAGATGCGGTAAATCCAGCGATTACGTTTGCGCGGCCATCGGTACGATAATAACGCTGATCAGCATAAATCGCCTGCGGATAATACGGAAAAGTTTTGCCCCACCATAAAATGCGGCGAAGAATATCCTCCGCGTAAGAATCGTAGCCGCTTGCATACAAATCTTCGACGATTTGCGGAGCATCGCCCGCGTAAACACCCGGCCCGCCCCAATCGACATCAGTTGTGTCATAGCCGGGATCAGTTTTGCTCAAACTATGAATACCGTACTTGGATAAAAATTCGGTTGCGTTCAGATGCGATAATATTCCTGCCGCCTGCGTTGAGGTCGGAACTCCTGTGCGGAGTAAATCGTAAATCTGCAATGAATAAGCTGTGGTACTGATAAGATAATTATTTCGCGCATTAAACCAGTTAATAGAACTGCTCCATAACAAATCACGAATAACAGTTTTTAATTCCGCAGAGCGCGCGTTCAAATCGGCCGGCGGAGTAATACCCGCCAGAGAATATAATTTCGCGAGCTGTTCATAAATCAGGCATCGTTCGGCATTTGGACTGGGAACATAATATTGGTACGCTGTTGTTTTTTTCAGCTCAAGCAGATTTGAATTAACGCCATAATTTACCAAAGCAGGCGTTGACGCCAAATTTTCGCCATCAAGACAAATCGATGAGACTTGCTGTAAAATTGTCGTGCTTCCGTAAGGCTGCGTAAGAAAAGCTGTGTCGCCTGTTATCATTACGTAACTATATAAAAGCGTTGAGAGTGAATATTTATTGTAGGAATAATATGGGCCTGTCGCAGAGCCATCGATAGGCGTTATCGCGTAATGATTTAATAAATCGCCATCGAGGAAAAGCAGCAGAAAATTTTTAAGTGCGTCAGGGTCTGCCATCGCGAGCATATTACCGATGTACGCAGTGCCCCAGATATAATTGCAAACCGCGCCGCCATCGATGCCGGATTCCGAATACCACGGATTTGCGGCAAGCGAAGATGATTTCCATTTGCACGTAAGAAGGGTCAGCAGGCCGCGTTCGTAAAACATTTTTAAATCCGGGTTATCGGTTAACATTTCAGGCACGCTTTCACGCAGTTGATTTATTTCATTGCACCAGCTTCGGCGCGAGTCCGCAATGTAAGATGCTGGATCGGCCATTACATTCGCCGCGATCGTTTGAATGCTGCCGATATTGCCCAATGATGAGGTTATATAAACTATTTGCGTTTCATTTGCGTCAAGAGCAACTGTTCCAGACATAACTCCGGTCGAACTTGACCACGTCCACGGTATGTTCAAACCAATGCAAATCCCGGCGCTGCCGTTATCCATTATTAATTTTGAATTCTGTACATATTTCGTTGTTGTATTGCCGCTTGACGGAGGTGTCCAGCCCCAACTGCTCGAACTAATGTAAGAAATCGCGCCTGTTGGAACAAACTGAAACGGAACGGAAATCGTGTTCGCGGTCGTGTTGGATAATTTTACAGCAAAGACAACGGCGGAACTGCCGGCAATCGGAACAAGCGTGGATTCAATTTTCACATTATTTATTTTGCCGTAATCGCAATAAAATTCGGAAGGATACCAGATATAATTCACAGGCGCAGCCGTAATATTGAACGGTTTGAATTCGCCCGCGAAAGTACTGGCGCTGTACGGCGGCGAATAAATTTTCTGAAAGCCTGCTTTTGTTGTTTGCGGATTAACCGTTAGATTGCCGCTGAAACAGAAAAGATGTTTTTCCAGCATTACATTATCAGCCATTGGAATTGCAAAATAACGCAAATCTTCGATCGTGTTATTGAATTTCAAAAATTCCTCCGGCAGCCATTTATCCGCGAACTCGGCAAAATCAGCAAAATTCACAATGCCGTCATTATTAATATCGGCGGCAAATTTCGGTGTGTTCTGATCCTCGACTGAAGGCAATAAAAGCGAGGCTCTTGAGAGTAAATAAGAAACGCTTTTCGCTTCGTTGTGTAAAATTACTTCGTCAATTCGGCCGTTAAAATAATAATCAGCATTGCGCAAACTTCCGCCAATCATTAATTCTTCAGCAGTATTGTTCAGTGTGCCGTTATAACTAAAATTACCCTTTGCGATGCCGTTCAGATAAATTTTTACCGTTGAGCCGTTGCCGACTGCGGCAAGATGATACCATTTGCCCGCTGTAACCGCGGCAGAATATGTATTTAATGATGTACCGTTCGATTGAGTTATGTGCAGACCTGCGTTGCCGTAATTCAGTGCAATGTGGTATGCGGTTGAATTATTCCATTTTAAAATTATCCTCGACCATTGAGCGCTGATGGATTCGGGATAAATAAACGCTTCGATTGTAAATTGGCCGGACAAATCCAACTCGGCTGAATCGGCCGCATAAACAAAATTCGCGCCGCCGGTGGAATTTCCGGTTTTTATAGCAAGCCCCGAAACACCTGTTGCATAAACAGCAGAGCCGGTGTTTGCGGTTAAATTGTCATTGATAACGTCCTGGGATGAAGAATCCAGCAGATTGCCGTCAAAATGATACTGCGCTACGATGGCAGAAAACGCCGATGCGGGCAATAAGATTATCAAAATTAAAATTATTTTATTCATCATAAAATTTTCATTCAATTAATAGCCATTGCTGCGCCAAAATAAAAAAATCTTCTATTGAAATTCTGCAATCGCCGTCAATATCTTCTTTTTTCATATCGCCGCAATCAAAGAAAGCACGCGAATAAATATACGCCGCCGTTTTTGCGGAGCCGAAAATACGGACTTCATCAATAAGCCCATAATAAGAATTACTGCCTATCAAAAGCGAATCGGCAGAATCCGAAATCGTGCCGTCATATAATAATATCGATGCCGCTATACCGTTCACATATAACGTAAGTTTCACACCATCGGCTGTGAGAGCGATGTGCTGCCATCTGTTCAAGGTTAGAACAGGTTTTGAAACGCCGCTGATAATTGAGCCGTCAGATTGTGTAAGACTGAAACCAACATTCGCATCGCTTATGAATAATTGATACGAACCTTTCGACAGGATATATTGAACGCCTGAAAGCGAATGAGGTTTTATAAACGCCTCGATCGTATATTGAGCGGGTAAATCCAAATCTGCGGAATCGGATGCGACGAATAAATTTGCACCGCAATACAATGATGCGCCTGAAATGCCTGCCTGATAAAACGCGGCGCCGCTTAGGTTATCCGTTGAGTTGCCGTCCGAACCGGTATCTAATAAACTATTATCGAATTTGTATTCCGCGATAAGGCCGGAGCCAAATACACTGCAGGCAAAGCTGCAAACCAATACAAACGATAATAATCTCATTCAGCACATTACCAGTTATCTCTATCGAATCCCTGAAGTTTTCCTTTAAGCGCCTGATCCAATTCTACAAGCGCGTATAACAGATTGCCAACGCCGTCTGTGGATTCATAATATGGTTTGGCCGGATGACCTTTGAATAAACCATTGACGTATAATTTCGCAATCGATTCGTCAGCGAATTTCTGCGCGGTTTGCAGATATTGCTGCTGGTTTGTCAAAGCATACATATCGATGAAAAACGAAATTGTTCTGCCGTATTTGTCCGCATAAGTGCCGTATTTGCCGTAATCTCTTTTGTATTCATTGTACCACGCGACATCGGTTTCGTTGGTATCGGTCGGAGTTTTCGCGATCCAATCCGCAAAACGCTTTGCGGCCGTGAGCATATCCTGATCTTTCGTAAGCTCAAAAGCAAGCGCATAGCTTTGCGCTGTTTCGATCGGATACTGATAACCCAGAACATAAGGCTCCCACAAATCGAGATAGCCGCGAGGTTCGGCTTCTTCATAACCACCGATAACGCGCGGGCCGGGAATATACGAACCGTCCATTTTCAAAGCGCCCCAATATTTACCCGTCTTGTAATCATAAGCATATTTATTATAAGCCGCTAAAAATGTAA
>Ga0154577_1174_pt2 | contig 11915 bp, 8 predicted proteins | sample RifGroF2_FD_116006 | JGI IMG/M metagenome (GOLD analysis project Ga0154577, IMG submission 116006) | Planctomycetes bacterium GWF2_42_9
CCTGCCCGTTGATAAAAAAATTAGGATCAATATATTTAAGAATTATACCAGCGACAGCCAAAACAGAACCGACAACCATTGCACTCCATGCAGCAGCAGTTGTGCCGCGTTTCCAATATAATCCCCCAATAATCACAGCACCTGAACCTCCAGTATATACTGCCATTGTAATAGCTAAATGGAGCGCAATACTCTGGTTTTGTTTAAAAAAAAGACTGAAACAAAATACAAAAAGTGACACGCCCAAGATTGATAATCTCAAAATTTTAAGCTGCTGTTTTTCTGCTAATGGCTTTTTTCTAAGGGGGAGTACAACCTCTTGAATGAATATACTGCCCCAAGAGTGCAATGCCGTGGTTGTTGAGGTAAAAAATGCAGCCAACATAACAGCGCAAAAACATCCAATCAATCCTTTTGGAAGAAATTGAATCATCGACAAAGGAGTTACCAACTGACTGCGAATTTCAGGATTGTTCACAGTTTCTAATACTCTTGTAACTTTCGCAGCTTCAAATAAATACTTTGGATGATGCATTAACGTAAAAGCGCAAATCGGCAGAATAAACCATATAACAGTTTGAATTGCGGCACGCCAGGTGCCCCAGATACGTCCCATCTTCGCCTCATGTGGACTAATCGCACAGCAATTATATCCCTGGGTCCCCTGCCAGGACATATAAGTATAAAATGCACCAAACGCACCAATTAGATAGAACCAGAGATTGAAATCTTTAACTTTGCTTGTGTGAAAAGGATTAACCATCGAAGCATCAGGCGGGGCCGCTGCCATCGCGGATGTAATATCTGACCAGTTCATTACCTTGAATATTACAAGTGCTATGACAATGAACACGACATTGACAAAAACTCCCTGCATAAAGTCTGTCAAAAGAATTGTAATCTGTCCGCCCCATACCGTACATGTTACTGCAAAGCTTAGCAACACAATCATTATAAGTACAAATGATGGTATCTGAAAAACTCCAATCCTAATTATTTCTGGAAATCCACAAAAATATACAAAAAAATCAGCGGCAACGGCTGGAAAAATCCCGAAATTTAAAATCCCCGCACTAAAAGCAAGCATACCCGCAAATATTCGTAATTTACGGCTATATCTCATTTCAAAGAATTCTGCCATTGTCATGGCCCGAGTCTTTCTAAACCTGTAAACCACCCAACCTGTAAGAGGAATCAAAGCTAATATTGGATGCATCATAAAGCTCCACCAGCATGGCGCAATACCAGCCCTATAATGAATCTGAAAAGCCCCAATAATACTTATCGCTCCAAGTGCTGATATTCCCTCGGAAATACTGACAATATAACGCCCTGCACAACGATCCGCTGCTAAAAAACCAGCTACGGTATGAGTATATCGTCTGCTAATCATTATACCAAACACAATCAAAGCAAACAAAAGCAGAACAAAAAACCAGTCAAGGGAAACCATATTCATAAAAACAATCCACCCGTAAATTTATAACTCGGAATCTTTTTTGATGTGCGCTAATAACTCATCTATTTCTGCAAATGCAAGACCTGTAACTGTATCAGCACAACCATAATAGATTGCAATCCGTTTTTTATGTTTATCCGCAACCGCAGCACATGGAAATACCACATTTGGTACATCTCCAACACATTCGTAATCGGTTTGAGGCGACAATAAATAAGATTTGGTTCTATATAAGACTTTCCATGGTTCATCAATATCAAGTAAAGCTGCGCCCATACTGTAAACAAAACCATTACAACTTGTCAATACTCCATGATAGAATACCAGCCAGCCTTCGCTCGTTTCTATGGGAGTAGGTCCAGGCCCAATTTTGGTATGCTGCCAACTCCACGGTTTGGTACCCATCACAAAGCGATGTTTACCCCAATAACACATATCAGGGCTTTCGCTGCAATAAATATCTCCAAATGGAGTGTGACCATTATCTGAAGGCCTGCTTAACATAACATATTTGCCATTGATTTTTCTCGGAAATAGAACTCCATTACGATTAAAAGGTAAGAATGCATTTTCCAGCTGATAAAATTCTTTAAAATCATAAGTATAACCAACGCCAATAGTCGGACCATGATACCAATTACACCACGTAATATAATATCTGTCATCAATCCAGCAAACCCTTGGATCGTAACCATAGTAAAAGTCAGAAATTGCTTTTTCAGAGCAAACAAATCGAATCGGCTCGGAATTTATTTGCCAATCATAGCCATTAATACTTTTTCCACTGTGTAATCTCATTTGGCGAGCTTTGTTATCACATCTGAAAACACCCGCATATCCATTTTCATAATGAACCACAGCACTATTAAATATACTATTCGAAGACGGAATAAGATTACGCGGTATAATCGGATTCCTGCTATATCTCCACATAACATCGTCACATTTTTCTGGTCTACATTCCCATGGAAAATCTTCAACCGTTGATGTTGATGCGGAATTTACCAAAACAGCATCCTTAAGCATTATTTGCTCCTAATAAAAATTTATGCAATTGCCCTTAAGCAGACATCAAGTACATTATATGATAATTCAATATCAGTTTCAGGGCTTTTTCCTTTAAAGACACATTCTGCAAAATGATTTAACTCTGATGCATATGGGTCATCACTTACATCCATCATCGGACGTGGATCTGAAATGAATACCTTACCGTTCAAATATTTTACAACTGGTGCATTATCAAGCGTGTTCCACTGAATGACACCTTTTGTGCCGACTATCAAAATATCCTCTTTGGTAGGATAGCCTCTCGGATTTAAAATCGTAAGATTCTGTTCGACATATCCTGTTGCTCCATTTGGGAATTTAAGCATCACTGATGTGAAATTGGCGGTTTCCATGCTGTCATTTTTATCTGCATAGACCGACTTTGTGCGTGAAAAAGTTGTTTCCGCTTTCGTTTGCCCCATTAAATAAAATAATTTATCTACATAATGTGGCCCATTGTGAACAAACTGTCCGCCGCTAGCTTTCTTGTAATAAAGCGAGTTTTTTTCATATGGGAAAAAAGCACCTTTATAAATAACTTTCCCGAATACTACATTTCCAATTGTCCCTTCCGTAATCGCTTCACGGATATTACGGCACATTGTTGTGAAACGCATATGATGACCGCTCATAAAGGTAACATTATTCGCCTTGATTGCATCTTTTATAGCGGCTGCTTCCTGCATACTTATTGCAAATGGTTTTTCGCAAAAAACATGTTTACCATATTTTGCAGCCTTTATTATTTGCTCACAATGCACATGATCAGGCGTACAAATATCAACTGCATCAATTTCCTTATTTTCAAGAACTTCCTCGTAATCAGTATAATAAGGCACACCATATTGCAATGCCTGCTCTTTGACCCCATCTTCTCTAATATCACATAACGCAACTAATTTCACTGAAGACAATTTTTTTATAGCAGGCAAATGCGAACCTGTTGCTATATTCAGCCTGCCTGCACCAATAACAGCTAAACGCAGCGGTTTACTACACAAACTCATTTTACACTCCAATCTATGGATACCTTTTGCTCTGAAAATGTTTGTGAACTGCGTAAAGCATATTTTAATATTGCGCCAGTCATAGCTGCTTCGTATCCAGTTGCTATATCATTATAATTTTTAGAAATTGCCGCTTCAACGATTGAATGTCCTAATCTTACCAACGGGTCAGATTCAAAATTACTACGAAAATCACGCACATCAATAGTGCCGGCCGTACCGCTTATATCAAGCCAGTTTATCCCCGCTCTCTTAGCAGTACAACGGCCCGTAATAAGATTAGCTATTACACCATTTTCATATTGTATAGATATCTGGCCAAAATCTTCAATACTTAACTCTTTGTATTCCTTGTAAAAATATGTATCCATATGAGCATAAACAGAAACTGGTTTAGAGTTGACTATCCAATTCAGATAATCTACCGCATGATATCCGGCACTTAAAGCGTCGCCGCCGCCAAAAGCATCAACATAATCCTGACTTGCTGTAAACCCCTGTAACGGTCCGTTAGTCCAGATATAACCCATATTTATTGTTGTAACATCGCCAATTTGTCCGGACCGAATAGAATTCCTAACATCTTGAAGAACAGGATAAAACCTTAATGGCAATGCAACTAAAAACATTTTGCCTTTCTGTTTTGCATATTCTGCAAGCTCAAACGAATCTTCAGGATTTTTGGTGGCGGGTTTATCACGAAGCACATGCTTGCCGGCATCAATGCACTCTTTACCCAATTTAAATGCCTTGCTCGGTTCACACATAAGTACAATCAAATCAATGTCCTCACGTGAAAGAACACTTCGATAATCTGAATAATACTCTGCTGAAAGTTCTTTTGCATATTGTTTATGATATTCTTTTCCCGCTCTGTTTTCAGCCAACACTTCAGATGCAGAATCATAGTGGCTGACTGCAAGAATCTTTACTTGCGGATCTTTATTCAATGTCTGCTCATAGGAATGATTCCCTCGCAAACCAACTCCAATTACTCCGACCCTAAGAATTTGTGGTATCTGTTGTTCTTTCTTAATTTTAAATTTAGAAGCAACAGACACAATATTCTTGTTTGGCAAGGTTGCTGCCATCATTACATTTTCTACTGACTTTTTCATATCGTTGCCATTACAATTGAATTAATAAACAATTACAAAAATATTTAAGTTTTTTATTCCGTCATTTGATTACTTATCGGCATATGGAAAAATGACAGAATACGTTGATCCGCCAGCAAATAACAATTTCTTTTCTCTATCCATTAACATATTAACGTGGCCATCGGCATGTAAAATATTATAGCCTTCACGATGCGTTCTTATCAACTCTGTTCTTGTCCACGTCCCATCTACGGTAGTACAAATTGGATTATCCATTTGTATAGCAATACTTGGTGGAATTCTGCTTAATCTGCCATTTGCATTTTTAAGTGGATAGTAAATTTTATTACCTATAAGTGCATTTTTAACTGAAGCGTCGTCATAAAGATTCCTATAAATATAAGAGCTACGAATTATTGCAGTAGCTTTATCAACAGGTTGAGCTGCTAACCATGAGTTTTCATACGTTAAAAGAACTTTACCATTTCCGCCAGGACAATAAAAAAGCTTTGGATCAACAAGGAATTTTAAATTATATAAATGACCTAGGCCGGCCCAAGTGTTTTTCTTTACAGCAGGGCCATTATTAGAAGTAGTCAATGGCCGCTTTAGATCATAATGTGCCAAGTCATAATATCCATATTGACCTGGAATATATTGCGGCACTTTATCATCATTGGCTTGTGCATATAATTGAAGATATATTCTAAACTGACGCAATTGTGATTTACAAACAGTAAGTCTGCCCGACTCACGAGCTTTGTTTAAAGCCGGCATCATTACTGCAAGAAGTATGGCTATAATAGATATCACAACCAGCAATTCAACAAGTGTAAAACCATTCCTTTTCATTTTATTTCTCACAAATCTGATCTTTAAAAATAGTTGCTCCGGCACTCACCGGAGCAACGCATTATCTTAAATTTTTTATTTTTTCTTTCTCATCATAAATAAAACACCTGACACAAGAAGACCTAAAGTTGCGGGTTCTGGAATCTCATATGAAACGACAAGAGATGTTGCCATAGGATTAGTCTCACGATCAGTTATAGCTCTCTGACTGCTGGCAATAACAGTTTCATTCTGAATGATAAAACCATAATTGGCACCGCCATTTGCCCAATTTTGAACGGTTTGAACCAGAATATTATTAGTTGTTTCATCACCGCTTGCAATAATTTTAACACCATTACTGTTTCCTAAAGCCCCTGATGAGCATACAAGTGTACCTAAATCTCCGCCGGCAGTTGTCCAATTTACTCCAGCCATTCTTTCTATCCAATCAACCGTTGATTCATCCCAAGCTGCAGCGGCTGTATATACATTAACTGGATAACCATTTGAAACAGGACTTTGTGTCCAATTTACGGTAACCATCAATTGTACACTTGTGATGGTCTTACCTGCCAAAGAGGACAAGTCAAAATGGAGAAAACCCTTTTTATGCTTATTTGGCACAAGATTCCAGCCGCCACCATTTCCAAAGGTTGTACTTTGATACGCTGTTGCATCATAATTACCAGCATCAGCATCGCAATAAATTGTGGCAGTTTCAATAATAGTTGCCTGTGCAATTCCACATACCATCAACATTAAACCCAAACCTAACAAATTCTTCTTCATTTTTTCTACTCCTAATTTTAAACACTATTACTTATTTAAATAACATACCTCGTACGCCAAAATCTATATTAATTTCCGACAACCTCCTTCCTCATATTGAGATTAATTATTAAAAATCTTTTACGGACATCCGACAAGATTATTACATTTTAGCCATTGAGATGCAAAAACACTCAAATCGAGCAGATTAACGTTGCAGTCCTTGTCTATATCTCCATCGAGACCACGGCCGTAATCGTTTTTTTCATAGCAGTTCAATGGTTGAGGTCTGAAAACTTTTCTAAAACCATATTTGTCACCAAATACAAGTGACCAGCCAGATGTCGGGAAAGCAACCTGATATTTCCTTTCATCCAAATTCAATCGGCTTACATCATCATTTTGATATGTAAAAGTCTGCTCGGTCAAAGAGGTTGTACCGGAATCTGTAACCAAACTAATATCATTAACTTCAGAAATTGGGTCTATCAAAGTTACAGTGTTTTCGTTGTCATTAAAGGTAAGATATGGAGCAGAAGACCACATATACCTTGCAGCTTCGCCCAACTGAACATAATCCTTGGCTGCTCGCCATTCTGTAAATATATAACCGTCTGCGACAAAACCCTTTGAACGTGCATAAGCCAACTCACGGGCATTCTTTACAGACCTGTCCAGAGAGTTATAACCACTGGCAGTCCATAGCTTTTTGGAATTAGAACCGAACCAGTTAGCTATTTTATGTTCTTCCATAAAATCATCTGACCAGTCATTTACAATCATTCCGGCTGGAAGTTGATTGATCACTGTTGATGCAATGTCGGCATATCTGGTGTATATCCAGCCGCGTTTGTGATACAAATTAGACGGATCTCCAAACATAATAACTTCTACATCTGGACTGATACCTTTTACAATTTTATTCAATTTATTTATATGATCCGCATAAATCGCAGCCACACTCATTCCACGTTGTAAATCTCGGCTGTCAGTGTTTATAGAAACTATTTCATCTGCACCGATATGAATGTATCGCGGTTTTAATTTTTCAATAACTTTATGCATTATCTGTTCTGTGATTTCATACGCTCTTGGTTCACTTAGACAAGTCTGCCTCCAATTCGATTGATTTTGTACATTTGCAAGATAATTATAGCTGGCATATACAGTCGTCCCTGCCGCAACACTGCTTCCCGAAAGACGCTGTATTCCAAATCTGCTTAAGCTGGTACCGTTTTGTATACCGCCAACTAAACTATAATCTGTTCCAGGCACCAATAGAGCCCCACCTGCTGTTCGCAATTCAAATTTTGAACTGGCCGTCTGAAGCACTATCGGATAAGTTTCACCTGTAACAAAACTGTATGAATCAGATTTATTAGAAAGATAGACAACTGAATTACTGAAAGTATATGCTTCATTGCTGACCCACTTACCTGCACTCAAATTATAAGTTTCATTTGGGTCATCTGTCAGAATAGGATTCCTGAAATTAATGCCGCCTATAATCGGCTCTATTCCTGCGGCTCTGACTTTTGAAAACATCTGCTCAAATGCGGTACACATATTAGGGTCGTTAATTTTCCAAATAGGGGTTGAATCAAATAATATCGCATTAAGCCTGTTTTCATGGCATTTTGAAATCAACATATCCAGATCGTTTTGTGTATCAGCAAAAGTACTGAGAAAGTCAAAACGATGTAGAGCGCGTACTTTGTTTTCTGGCCAATCAATTACCACTTTGGATGTGTTTATTGAATTGGAATCGATGAGGTTTTTCAAATAACTCAAACCATAGTATAAACCCCTCTCATCTTTTGCACCAACATAGATTCTGTCGCTCGTGAATTTGATGATGTAACCTTCCTGCCTGATTCCAGCTACTGCTCCATACTTTGTTGTAATAGAGCTTATTGCCAATCTGTTCATATCATCTGTGATAACTATTGCCGGAGAAGTAGAAGGCTCCTGTGAAGTAATTGCGAGCGAACTCTTCCACAACGTCAGCGGCGACCAAACCCAGCTTTTGTCCATTTCTATGAACTTCGCCCAACCGTCCAAAAAGTGTACAGACTGTATAGTATTCACTGCGGGCACACCATCATTTGTTGCAAATTCAAGCTGTGGATAAAATTGCGGGCTTTCAGGAACTATTTTCGGTTCCCATGCTGTCGCCATCAGGAAAAGGCCCTTTTGAATCAAAATCTCATCGACCCAAATTACACCTGTTACACTGGTTGGTAAACCAATATCAAGAGTAAGCGAGGTTGCACCAGTTGGTACTGTCTGTTGACTGCGTATTGTAATAAAGCCGGCAGCATTGCAGGATAACACCTCTGAAAATGTCGCACCTGTTGACCACTGGCCTCGCAGAACGGATGCCGTAGACATGGAAGTGCCTGGTACATTTTCCATTCTAATACTTGTCTCAATACGTACCGCATTGCTACCAGAAACATTCAGATTGGAAAACCGCAGACATTGATCGTTTGTTGTAGTCTTCTGAATTGCAAGTACACCTGTTTTCGGCAAACCAGCCTGTATTATAGAGAAATTGCTGGAGTTGCCAACTATATTGCTCTGATAATTAGCTGCACCATCGAAATCAAGCCATTTTAGCAATGAACCTGTTGTTTGTTGGGTACCAACACCGGCACCTAATTTGATATAATAATCTTTACATGTAGATATAGGATCAATGCCTGCCTGAAGTCTGAAGTAAATACGGTTTCGATTACCATTACTATTATATGCAAGCACATCTCTCGGTATATAAGTCCCTGTTGGTTTATAGTATATTGCAATGTCATTTGCGCTGTTTACCAGACCGCGTTTTGCCCAAACTTTACTATCAACATCGTGCCAATCCAAACCTACAATTGTATTTGACTGAATCTGTTGGTAAGGAGACGCGAGTCGCTGGTCTGTGTTATTACCCGAAGTTATAGTCAAAGGAATAGTAGTCGGTTCCTCGTTGCTACCGCCATCATCATAGGTGATAATAAGCCTTGCCCATTGCTCCTGTGGATATGCTTCTTTATGGCTAATACATCGTTGCAGTCCGCCGGAACCTTCTCTGCGGATACAAACACCGTAATTCGGAATAGTCCCGTCAATCCATCCCTGAACTAAAGATACCATATCTGTACCCTGCCCTGCCAACTTTAGACCGGTAGTACTTCCAAGCTCACAACCGGTGCTAACGGGTGTTGCACCGATATCACCCATATAGGTATCCCACCATATATCTTCACCGTTGATCTGATCTCGGAAGTATGAATTGACACGTAATTCATTCCATGAATTTGTTACACGATATACATTCACTGGGTATAAGTCTGCCGACTCCACCCATCGAACATATACATACATTTCAACACTCTGAATTGTCTTACCAGCTAACGATGAAACATCAAATCCAAAAAATGCTCTTTTATTATCATTGTCCCAAATAAGAAGATCGTTTGTATTGCCTGCTGTATAATCCCATATGCCTTTATAATTACCACAATCAGCATTGGTATATATAATTGCCGTTCCCGCGCATGCTAAAAATGTCATACAAAGAATTATAATTAAAACTGATAACATTGTCTTCATATCATCAACTCCTAAGAATATGTTTTATTTAATTATTCGTTAATTGAATCCAACCATTCAGACGCAAACACATTTAAATCTAAGAAATCCACATAACAATCCTTATTCAAATCTCCACGCATCGCATTATCCGTATTCCATGTAGCATCACAGTCCGGTTTCTCACCCTGATGGTAAACAATTGATAACTGCGCATGCTTGGATTGTTCGTATGCCTCACGACGTGCGATTGTTCTCTGATGGCTGCCTCCGGGATCTTTGGACAACCTCATAACCATAATTCCATAATTTGGAATAGTACCGTCTATCCACCCCTGAACTAAATTTATCAACTCTTGCCCAGATGCGACAGTCTTGAGACCGGTCGTATTGGACAAGTTATATTGATTACTAATTAAAGTGCTATAGTCACCACCCCTGTTATAATTTGGATCGTTCGTAGGAAGATTAACGCAATCCCAAAAAACAGAATTATCCCTGTATTGCCATGCAAGATAATTTTCATTCCATGGACTATCCACCCTATAAACTTGAACAGGGAATTGATTTGGACTAGTATTATATTGATCTTCTACCCACGCCACAAAAATATTCATCTCAACATTGTCTACCGTATATCCAGTCAGAGATGAAACATCAAAATGAAAGAATACTTTCTTTTCGCGATTATCTTTCAAATTCAGGTCATTGGTATTGCCAAAATTCATATACGATATGAAAATATAATTACCTGCATCCGCATCAGTATATATAGTTGTTTCTCGTGCAGAACATAAACACACCATTAACATTTGAATCATCACCAGAATCATAATCTTCTTGTTCATAATTTCCTCCAAAATTAACTTATATTCTAATTTGTTTTGTTATTCTTGCTACATCAGTAAAAGAATTCGAAACTGTTCTGATCTCTGTTGTGTTGTTCGAAAGCATAATTTTATTTTCCCCCGGATTAACCGCTGGTATTACCATATCACTTGGCAATACTATTGTTTTACCGAGGGCAGGCTCTACAGACCCCATCTGCTCAATTAACATTTTGCCCGCACACTCTCCCGCACGGAAAAACGGCCTGCGAAAACTTATCATCGACTTAAGAAACTCGGAATCTCCAATTGACACAAATTCAAAGCCGGATACACACCGGCCCGAATCCAATTGTAGTCTAGACCCCATCAACTCATCCCATACTGCATATGCGATTTCATCATTGAAACATACCAACGCTGTAAAATCTGCCGCTCGTCTTAAAAATTCCTTAGCAGCTCTTTTGGCAAAATCAAATGCCGTATAAGTTGTGCCAGTTTCCTCCGAACCTGATATAAATGCCAAATCAGAATTAAATTCCAAATTACATCGTGCTAATCCTGCAAGATATGCCTCATAACGAATACGACCCATCGTATAGAATGTCGGACCAACATATCCTATCTTACGATGACCTTTACTTACAAAAAATTTCACCGCTTCCGCTATTGCATCTGAATTATCAAGAAGAACGCTGCTCCATAATTCACTTGTTACCGGCCTATTTACAACTACAAATGGTACTTTTCGTTCCACTAATTCCTTATAATAGCCTGAATTATCTTTGTGCCCCTCATATACTGGTGTAATTATCAAGCCATCAATATTTTTTCGGATAAGATCTTCTATCGTTTGCCTCTCAAACGACAAATCCGAGCCAACGCCTGCGTATACCAAATGATATTGTGTACTGGCAAGTACACGATTTATGCCTAAAAGAAGTTCATGATTGGTGCGAGACCGTGTATCATCAGCACCTAACGTCGTCAAACCAATAAACCCAGATCGAACCTTTTGAGATCCCATATCCGATGGTCCGCCTACAAACGTACCGCGGCCAGGCATCCTGAATATTTTGCCTTCTCTTTCCAGTTGGTTAAGGACCGTTCGGACTGAAACCCTGCTTACCATGTGCATTTCAGACAATTCACGTTCCGATGGTAATTGCTCACCTTTGCGATATTCGTTGATTGCTATCTTATCTTCGATGATTTGCTGTAATCTTTGATATTTAAATTTTAACTCTGCCATAATAATCTCATAATACCAGTGTCGATCACCTTATTTATT
>Ga0154577_1175_pt1 | contig 11821 bp, 8 predicted proteins | sample RifGroF2_FD_116006 | JGI IMG/M metagenome (GOLD analysis project Ga0154577, IMG submission 116006) | Planctomycetes bacterium GWF2_42_9
CAAGATGCAAATCACAGAAACAGCCTCCCCATCCCAAAGCGATATCATGATTATGCAGCCGCCAGTCATCTTCAATCCATATCGAAATGGGTTTAATTTCCTTAGCCAAATATGCGAAAATAGAACAAATATATTTTTGCCATTTTTTACAGAGTGGGCAAACAGTAATACCATTGGAGGTTCCGGTTTCACCTACCATCAAAGTAAAATCTTGTGAGGGCTTTAGTTTTCGGCCTCTGCTGACGTGGCCAATAGTAAACCATGGGTTAAGGCTCAATTCTACGTTTATAGTTTCAAGCTGTTTTTTTAAATTTTTGGCAAGTTGAACATAAGGTTGCAACTCGTTTATTGTCGGATGACCGATTGCGAGTTCTTCAGCAGTGATAAGCAGCATTACTTCTTTTGTTTTTGAACTTTTACAGAACCTTAAAAGCTCATCTATCCTGCTTTGCGCGTTGAATTGCGGATCAATCTTGTAACGCAAAATATATCGATATCGTTCTTCTTTGTTCATGATATTTTTGTGCCTTTTCTCCAACCATAGCCGGCATGGAAAATTTCAAAAAGATGATGCTCGGACCGCATAGGTCTTGGCGGCTGATGCGTTATAATTTCAATGCACATAGCTATCGTCATAAGTCTCGCGTAGGTATCCCATAAACTTCCGCCATTAGCTTTATAAACGGCCGCTTTGGTAGTCCAATATCGTGTTTCATCAACCTGTGAATCGCAAAATGAGCCGTCCGGCAACTGGCTGACCATAATTTCATTAATAACCTTTTTGGACGCCATCGAAATATCCTTGCGATGATTTCCCAAATTGAAACAGCCATTGGTAAGTATGAGCATTGCGTCATAATCAAGGCACTGGCAGCCGCCTTTGCCGCTTTCAAAACCGAAAAGCCCGTCCGGCTGCTGGAGAGATAGAGTTACTTCAACCGCCTTTTCAAAATGATTTAATTTATGACCATAAGCCCAATATAAAGGATAAAAGTGCATGGCGCCTGCCATAGCGGAGCGTAAATCTGTTCCGTGTTTGAACCAATAGCCGGTATTGCAATCCTGTTTTTTGTCCAAAAAAGTCACAATGACTTCAACTGCCTCCGCGGCTTTTTTGTCTCCAAAGTGTCTGTGCTGTAAATCAAGCAGAACGCCCATATCCATAATCCAATTGCTCATAGCCCAAATGCGGTCGATATTTTCAACCCAGAGATTTTCAAGCCATTTTTCGATTTCACCTTTTTTTGTAAAAGGCTCAACGAAATCAATCGGATATTTAAGTTTCCCGTTCAGCGACTCAATTGCCCAAGCGATATGCCGACTGCGGTGAGCGCGAAGTGCCCATCGCGGATACCCCTGTGTTTCCTCTGCCATGTCAATTTCATCTTCAAAGAGACCATCTTCTTTCTGAAATGATTGCAGATATTTCAGCCAGTCATTTTTAACATTGTTGGGAATGTCATCCAGTGCTTCAAGAAACGACAAAATAAGCACAGCAGTTGCCGAAGCTATTGCAATCGGCTGACTTGCGGTTTTTGAAACACAAAATATCCAGGGCTTATCCTGTGCAAGGCCACTGATGTATGCTAAAGCACCTTTACGGCACTTACTCCACAGAAAATCATAGTCAAAAACATCGTTACTGAGCATTTTTCATAACCTCATTATTTTTTTGTTCTATTACCGGGTCATCGCTTAAAATTCCATTTAATGCCAGATTTGTGATAATCGGGCCTTTGTCGGTCATAGTAACCCATGTCAGATGGTCAAATTGGCCGAACTCTGGGCCAGCCAATGCACTTTTGCCTCCGGCGGTTGCAAGAATATAATAGCCCATATTATTGCGAATGGCTTTAGAATATTCGTGTACATGGCCAGCGAACACTGTATAGTTTCTCCTATCTATGATTAAAGATTCAAATTTTTTCCAATCATTTGAATCGGAGCGAAGCCATCGAGGTTTGTGAATAAAAACAAATGTCCAGCGGGCATTGTCATTTTGTTTTAAGACATTCTCAAAAAATTTTATTTGGTCATCATGGATAAGTCCTGAGCCGTCTAAACAGAGGAACAAAACATTCTTATAAATAAAATGATAATAGGTTCGTCCAAAACGTTTTATCCAGGCTTTTCGGGTTAAATCGTTATTGATGTCATGATTACCGGAAAGATAATAAAATCTCATATCCAGGCTGTCGGTATATGATTGTATAAAATCCCATTCTGCCTCAATAGCATTTGCGTCTTTTCCATAGCCTTCGATTAAGTCCCCGATGCTAATAACAAAATCAGGCTGCAGCAAATTAATTTTTTCAATAGCTGATTCAAAGATGCCTGATCGCTCTCTGCCTGTTCTGTCTGGCAGTATGGCAAATTGGAATTTCAGCGGGTCATCATTAAATTGCTGTTTACTCCAGGGGTTTTGATTGGATTTAATGCAGGGTGACTGAATTTTATTTCTTGTACAGCCGCTAAGAATAATAGTCGCCGATACAATAAATAAAAGATATATTTTCATAAATACTTTCTTATTTCGTTGTGTCTATTATAATTCCCTGATATACGTTCAGATTGTTAATTTCAAATGAGATTTTATTCGGTTCTTCGGTAAAATTTAATTCTGTTATTCTCTGATCTTCCAGCCGAAAAGAAGATAATGTTTTTATTTTTCTACTATTTGGAATATGAAGCCTGATTTCAAGCGTTGATACAGATTTGTTTACATCATAATTGAGTAGATGCAAAATAATCTGGCCGGATTTTGACATCACCAATTGAGGAATCACAAAGGATGGAGATGGTTTTATTTCAACCATTTGCCGGTCTTTTAATGATGCCTTTATCAGATGTGAGATATCGTTGGCATTTGTTGGGAGTTGGAAATAAGAGTTACCAATAATAGGAACCCATGTATTTGCGAAATTGTTATTGAATGTAATTTTATGAAATAATTTCGGAATATAAAATATCCTTTCGGTCTCGATAGAATTTAATCCAAGTATCTCACAAACTAAATCTTTTCGTGTGCAATGGTTGCCATTAAGTCCTACTGCTAGGTCAGAATCTCCGAACAATCTTGCACGGTCGGCAGGTATGCGCGTTCTGCCCCATTCGTTGCATGTCATCGATTCTTCAATTGCAACGACATTTCCGCCTTTGCGGATAAAATTCCGTATTTTTGCGAGTTGAGCGTCGGGGATACTGATTGTATTTGGCAGCACGAGCGTTTTATATTTACTCAAATCATCAAGCTGTGATTCGAGCACTACATCAAACTGAAATCCATATTGAGCCAAAGTCTGTTCTGTAAGAATTTTGCATATAAGAGCTCGATTCCACTGGTTGGTCAATGAATGATGGCTTCGCAGAAGGGCGATTTCAGATATGCTTTGTGTATCAGCAAAAAACTGTGAATATTTTTTAATAAATTTCACGGTTGTAGGTCTGCTGTCATTTACGTCCAATCCATCAAGTAGATCAGGCGCGTGATAAACATGCCCCAGAAAACCACGATTGAAAATTGCTGCCTCAACCAATGAGAGCATTGTATGTTCCGGACTTGTCTGCGGCTGTGTTGCGCCTGGTTGATGAACTGGTATTGATACATTTAAAGCACGGCCAAGTTTAAATGTGAAAAGATGTCCGATTAAACGGCTGTCATCAGTTACTCGCGGAAAACTAACATCTTCATTGAAAAGCGTATCGGCAGAAATCGCAAGCCGCTCGACATCCGTGCCCCATACAAGTGGAGTAAACTCGCCGAAATCAAAGGATGGATTTGCACCTATAACCATATCAGGTTTTGTTTCTTTGGCAATCTGATAAGCTTTTTGAACCGCGTCAGAGAGCAGTTTGCATCTGAAATCCACCCATTCCTGTAATACAGGTTCGTGTAGCGAAGGCATTGTATCTACGCCGAGTCTTGCCGAACCACGTGGAAGCTCGATATTATTCAGATTTAAATGACCGAAACGAGCCATAACTTTTTGCTTTTCTGCATCAGTGCCGGTTGGATATTTTTTATCTAAAAATTCCCTGAATAATTTTTTGCAATTATCACAATAGCATGGAACTTGCGCAACATTGTCGAAATGTATCCACTCACTGCCACCTTCTTTTATTGCTTTTAGTGTAATTTTAATGATTAAATCTGTAAATTCAGGCCGGCTCATACAAGGACGCTGGCGATAATAGCAGCGGAAGTATTCGCTGTATAATTGCGGCTGGCCGGTTGGATCGATAGCGACTAAATTTTTGAATTCAGGATGCTCTTCAAAAAATGTCTCAATGTGTACTGAACCGAAATTTATGTATGTACCGAATTTTATTCCTTTGGCATGACAAAGTTTGCCAAATTCGGTGCTCAATTTCATATCATTGCTTTCTCTTTTTGGTCCGTGTCCTTTATAGTAATGCCATATAACGGCATTTACGCTAGCTTTGGTCAGTTTCTCTGCCATCTCCTCACTATGCTCACGAAGATAGCGTTTTTCGTCGTCTATGCAATTTGCGATTGCGCGACGGCGATGTTCGAGCGGTTCCCAGTTGCCGGCCATTACAACTATTTCGTTAAGCCATTGCGGTTTTAGCCTTGTCTTATCTGAAGTTGACACAATATGGTTTCTCCTGAAACGTTATTTATCTAAGTTGTAAACATTAACCCTTATTTCTTTTTCGTATTTTTCCAAGTCGATAGTTTGGTTTGTTTTTCGAGAATGTTCAGCCGCAAATCCGAGCAAATGACTGTCAAATGATTTGGATACAGATGTAAGCGGATGCGAGTTCCTCGTTTGTATTGATGCAATAAAATCTTCCATAATTTTAAAATCTCCGCCGTAGTGGGTTCCCGGCGGTATCGCTGGAATTATTTCCTGCTCCTGCAGCGGTTCAAAAGTATAGGCATTAATGCATTTATTTGTAAAATCATAGCATATTTCACCATTTGTCATTGACAATTTGGTAATACGGCGTTCATGAAAATTGTGACCGGCAACCTGAAAAGTACAATTTATTCCATTTGAAAATTCAATAGCTAAACTCTGACTGTCCACGACGTTATTGTCGCACTTAAATACACAGCGGCCGAATCTGTTAGTTCGCAAGAGCTGATATAAGTGTTGTTTGTTTTTTACTACCCCCATCTGTCGTATGTATGCGGGGTCAGTATCTGTATTAAAATATATTTTTAACACATTATATGGGCAGGATTCAACAGTGCAGCCGTCAAGGCAATAATCTTTAGCTCCGGGAGGGGCGTTTTCCGATTTAAAAAACGCCAGTTGGCCGAAAGAGCAGACGTTTTTAGGTTTGCTATCGGCAAAATAGCAGAGAATATCCATATCATGACATGATTTGGATATTATCATCGGTGTAAGCGAATCATTGTTGAAAAAACCTCGTACAAATGAATGTGCCATATGATGGTACGAAAGATTTTCACTATGCTGAATACTGATTAGACGTCCGAATCGCCCTGAATTTATGAGCTTTTTTATCGTATCATAGGCGGGAATATACCTCATTTGGTGGCAGACCATAAAAATATTCCCGTAATTTTTTGCTATGTCATTTATAACAACCGCCTGTTCAATTGTCTGGCAAAGAGGCTTTTCGCAAAGGATATCATAACCTCTTTCTATACCGTAACGGATGTATTCGATACGTTCAGACTCATGTGTTGCAAGTATCATTGCCTGTGCGATTTTACCTTTTTCTTTTAACTGTTCCAAAGAAGAGAAGCAATTCTGCGAATTTATGTTGTGTGTATTGGCAAAAGCTTTACGTTTATCCTGATCCGGTTCGACAACAGCAATAAATTGACATTTATGCGGCATATCGATCGCATACTGACCAAACACACCTCTCCCACGGTTGCCTGCCCCGATCAATAATATTGTTACAGGTTTATCTGTCATTGTATTCCTTCAGAATCATGGTTCTGTTTTTTTTGCCAGTATTTATATAATATTTTACCTGTTTCGACAGAGTCTGTCTCTGTTGCGACAACTATAGCCCGATTATTTTTCCGGCTTATATTTTTCACAAACGGAAGTTCGAAAAAAGCATCTATTTTTTCTTCGCTGGATAAATCGTGAGTACTTATCAAGCTAATTTTTCGTTGAGAATGAACAGGTGAATTATCTCCGGCAAACACATTAAAGCCCTGCCAGTTATCAACCGCCAGTACAGAATCTGATTTCAGTAATACTGGCAGGACATGGCCGGCTGGTGCTGGCTCGGTGCAGAAATGCAGGCAAAGCGGCCCCAGTTCTTTTGCGAAACTTTCCAGTACAGGTAAAACAAATTTTTCTATCAGTGCCGGGGAATAGTTTACAATCGTATCACATGGTAATCGCAATCCAGGAAAAAATATCCCGCGATTCGTTATCCATTGATTTTCTCCAAGCCCTAAATGCTTTTTTACAAGCGTAAAAAGTTCAATACATAATTCAGTCAAAAGTTGCAGGAATGCTTTGCATTCAGAGGGTGATAATATCATATCTGCAAAGAAAGAATCTCCTAAAAGAAGGGTGGCTAAATCAAATGGAGATGCAGTGGGTGGAAAAGATAGATTCCATCCTTCTGGCAGGAGCTTTTGAGCTTGTGAAATATCAGCCAAAAGTTTCTCGATTATCGAGCCTTTCAATTCGGGTATCGGTACTTCAAGTGCCTGTTGTACAGAACTAAACAACGGTTTGGGTATAGGTTCCGATTCAGGGATGTTCACTATAGTTGCCTTGAAGATGCTTGGAATGGCAATACACTGAAAATAACTTATGTTTATTATCGGCAGCCAGTCAGCGTTAATCTCTGCTTTGGCCTGTGAAGCGTGAATCGCTTTTTGAAAAGCGGTTTTCAAATTATTAGAGAATTCATCAGGTTTTGGAAGCGACATGTCTTTAGGAGTGATAATCAGAGGAATGTAATCCGTTCTGACAGCGAATATATCAGAATATAATTTTATTAAACTATCGTTTTTCTCAATTTGATTCATTGTATATTGATGATTGTATTTCATTCTATCGTATATAAATAACATCATTTACTTTAAGTTGCAGTTTTCTAAACTCAAAACCTGTTTCTGTGCGTATTACATTTTTAATTACTTTATCATTAAGCATAATATTTTTTATTGCTTTGCCTTTGGAAGGCAGGCAAAGTTGATTTAATGTGGTTTTCCCATATAAGACTTTAATCTTAAATTCATATTTATTAGTAGAAGTTATTTGTGAATAGATTCCCCAGAAAGTGGGAGTAACAAAAAAAGTATTAAAATTCTGCTGATTTATTTTAGGATTGAATACGAGCGATTTTTTTGTACCTGACCAATGAAATCCTGCCAATGCCGGCAACAATGCCCAGCTTGCCATTGCCCGGACATAATGGTGGCCGCATTCGGCTTCATTATATTGATTACGGCGAATGCCATCATAGCGATTACGTATGGATTCAACAATTTTAATGCCTTGCTTAATACATCCCTCAAAAATTAAATGAATGGCTAACTGATATTCAAATCCGGTCATAATTTCATTTATATATGGCATGGGAATTTCAGGGCAGTTGCCTTTGGGATATGAACATATCACTACGCCGGATTCATCATTCAAAGCATAGATGCGTTGTGTGGATTCAAAGTCATAAAGATTATTTTGGAAGTTGTTATGCAAAATATATTTAAGTGTTTTCTTGATATTGATTGGTTTGAGAAGGTGTCCCAATCTGCATATATGAGCATAAAATTGACCGACAAGCTGATCAATCAAACAGCCGTTTTCTATTTGATGGAAAGGTTGTTTTCGATTTCTTGCACCGCCTCGAGACTCAAAAATAGGGTCGACGAATTCAGGAGCCAGTGGCTGAACTATTTGTCTATAATAATCGCCATTAAACAGCTTTGAATCTGTCCATTCAGAGCCTTTGATAAATAATTCAGAGCATTTTTTCATCAGATGTTTATCATCCATTGCTTTGGCCATTTCAGTCGTAGCTTTCAATGCTCCGAGATACCAAACCTGGCAAAGCGGATTGGGGCCATAAAATTCAACATCGTAAGTATTGTGTTGAATTCCTTCCATTACGCCGTCTTGATTGCCATCCCAGCTATGCTGTTTCCACGTGAAATTTAATATACTTTTAACAACCGGCCAATACCTTTTCAATATTTTACTTTCACCAGTAATCTGCCAGAGATGATAAAGACGCATAATTGTTCCCATTGTTCCATCGGCAGCAACTTTACTTATTCTTGGTTTTGAACTTGGCAGAGTAGTGCGAAAAGAGTTTACTCCGTTTTTATCTGTATTTTGAATAAATGCAGTCTCTAAAAAAGACTTGAATATTGCAGGGAATAGCGAACTGCTTGCCTGTTCATAATTATATACATGATTGCAGTCACCAAAGCATGAACCGCAATCATCATTACATCCCTCAAATCCATGAAATTTGCCGTCTTTGGTTTGGAAGATGGTTTGTGTGCGGATAGTTGAAATATTGGCATTAGCGGCATCAAGAACCGCAGGAGGCAATGTTGAGTTACGCAAGGCGTCAACAAATGTCCGGCTTAATTTTTCAAGTTTTCCAATCCTTGGAATTATTTTACATGCCGCATCATACGCATCTTTATATTTTCCTGCATAAAAATTTCCAATATTTGTTTTGTCATCAGTAGGTTGTGAAAGCCAGTTATTCCAGCCGCAGATTCCAAGAGTTCTGCGAGAAAAGTGCCAGGTGATATAAAATGATATTGTCTTAGTTTCTGATGCTGCTAGCCTGAATGAACTGGATACCGAAGCTGTGGGAGCAGTAAATTTCTCATGAGCCGGGGGCAAAGTTCCACATTTACTGAAGTAGTTCCAAAATGCCATGGCTTCGTCCCTATCGCATGAATTATCCCAGTTTGGAAGAGAGTTATGCTTATGCCCATTTGTTGAAAGACAAATTGTACCGTCAATATTATGACCAGTTGTTTTATCTTTATATATCAGTTGTACGGCTGAAAACGATTTGTTGTTATGGGATTTGTTTGCGGTGCAAGGAACCTGGTTTAAAAAATTAGTGAGAGAATAAGCTATTGTGCAATCAACAGGAATTTTGTGCTTATTAATTACTTTATATTTCAAAACAGCAACTGGCAGACTTGAATTTTCGGTATCCAAAGGAATGAGCGGATTGAAAGTTTCAAGTTCTATATCCACAGGGAAATCAGGTTGAATAAATTTTATATTTGCAAAGGGATAAACTGAACTGAAAATAGTTTTGCGGAATCGTGGCAGTCCTGGCAGATTATCACGTCCCAAACCTCGGGCTTTTTCGAAGGGCGGCACCATACAACCCTCGATTATTCTCGCCTGCGGATTTTTATTTTGCGGCTTAACCCATATAGCTGCAAAGCAATGTTTTGGCGACAAACCTTTCGATGGTCTTGAGAATATTTCCCAATCCCTGAGCTGACCTCGACTGCCAAGACTAATTGTTCCCGTTCCAATACCTCCTATTGGAAAGGCTAAAGCTGATGCGTTATTATCCATCAAACGAGGAAAGACGAACTTTTTCAAGGTTTGCCTCATTTAGAGCAGTTTATTTCCAATAGCCAGTGATAATGCCTGAATGTAAAAAATTGTACCTAAATCCCTTATTAGAAAAGGTGGATTATCACTACCATCTGGTTCAAGTACTTTTTCAAGTATTGAGCCAGTCAAATTGGAATCGGATGTTTTTTTAAATTGCATTTTGTGCCCAAATCTAATTGCCTGCCGCAATGGTTCAATATAGTCATCTCTATAACCAGCCATAATTAAATCATTCCAAAGACAAGCGGCTGATAGTATTCCGCTGGTTGCCTGACCGTAAGAAGGGGTGTTGAATTCAAGATTGGTCATTCGGAATATTCCGCCGTCTAAACGTTGCGCCTTCTTGTACCAGTTTGCGCTGCGTAATGCACATTTTAGGTAAACACTTTCCCCTGAATCAAGCCAGGCCATAATCATTGGCCTTCCCCACCAATAAGCCTGTCGTGGGTGAAGGAAACCGCCGACCTGATCACAAGGCGGAAATTTAATCCAGTTGCCCTCTGGGTATTCCTCATCAAGAAGTCTTTGTGCTGTTGCATAAAATACCTCCCGAAATTTCAGGTTTTTAGTCCTCTGATATCCTTTCAGGAATACAGCATCATCTATAAGTGGACGGCCAGGAACTCCATGCAGCAAGGTGTTAGGTGAAGAATATGCAGTATGCGTTTCAATATTATAATTATCCAAGAAAAGGCCTTCATCTTGGAGGAACAATTTTTTTTGAGTCCATTCGAGGCAATTTATGACTACTTGCCAATACTTATTATTATTGGTAAGTTCTGCAAGTGAGATAAGCCCGTCAAGAGCTTCAAGCATACAAGATGTAGCTGAAACTTCTGGTTCGCCATTTTCCCTTGCATCGATCATACCAAAGTCATCTTCGTCAGTATCTTGAATTGTTGCGTTAAGAATGAAACGGCAGCATTTTTCGGCAGCATCAAGAATGTATTGTTGTTTGAGGATTTTGTATGCCATCACCAACGATTTTATTGCCTGGCCAGTATGCCAAATCGGGCCGAAGACATACCAGCTTCGTGTTTGAGCATTATACTCACGTATTGCTCCTGTCCAATTGGAGTATTTGTAATTATGCGGGTTTTCATTCTGACTGATAGTTGCCATGGTGCAGATACTTTGTTCAATAATCCAGTCGCACGCCAAATTAAGCGATTGCATCATTTCTTCGTAATCAAATGAGGTCATATTATCTTTATGCCATCTTGATTCATAATTAATGTTACGTGTTTTTTTAATCATATTTGTTTTTATTGATTTGCATGAAGAATCTAATGGAACAGTGTTTTCAAGTGTCATAGTTTTTCTCTAATTCATTGTGTTATCAATTTGTTCCCAAAATATCAAGACATCTTTTATATCGGATGAAATTTTTTTCTTAAGATCATCACTTTTAATTCTATTCCAATTTACATGCCCGTCTGTAAAGATTGCGTTGATGCCGTCTTTGTGTGCCATTGTTGTAGGGTTTGACCCTACTAAAGTCCAGACATCTGCAGCAAAGGCTCTGCCGCCTTTAATCATTGTTAAATCCAAGCATAGTTTTCGCTTTGTGGGATGAACTTTAGCCCCGTCAAAATCTCCGCCGCGATAAATATATGTACTCCGCCCCGGCATCCTTAGTGGGTCTGTCCCAACCCAATAGTTGTTATCTAACTGCCAGGCTGAATCAGGGTTCAATCGTTCGGATTTGGGCATTTTAGGAAAGGCAAATGCTGTATTTTTCATGCTTGGACAAAAATAAATTTTTACATCAGTTGTGTATTTACCATATAACCTTCCAAAACCCTGGATTAGATCGCCGGGCGGATTTGTTGTATGGTGAATGGAATAAGAATGATAAGGATTATAATAAACGCCAGTCGGATCGGACACACAATGATATGGGATTTTATTTTTATTATCCTGAGCATAACAGGCGGTAGCTAAATACAACTGCTTTCCATTACTGGCGCAAACAACTTTCTGCCCACTTTCGCGTGCTTTGTTTAGTGCGGGCATAAGAACAGCAAGCAATATTGCGATAATCGAGATAACTACCAATAATTCTACCAGCGTAAAACCATTTTTTCTCTTTAATTCATATTTGTACATTTCATTCACCTTCCTTATTTTTTTATGAATTCATGAACTATTGTTTCATACGGAGCAAGTTTTATGGTACAGCCTAATTCGCTATTATTTACCTCACTAAAATTCTTTTGTTTTGTAAAATAGACAACCTGAGCTTTTGA
>Ga0154577_1092_pt6 | contig 11686 bp, 15 predicted proteins | sample RifGroF2_FD_116006 | JGI IMG/M metagenome (GOLD analysis project Ga0154577, IMG submission 116006) | Planctomycetes bacterium GWF2_42_9
CAATAAAAGAGACTCACCCTGTTCACAGGATGAATCCGAACAGACCTGTTTTAGAATTAAACTCAAATAATATAAAAGATTTCAAAAACCTGTATTTAGATACCGACATTGGGCAACTCGATTGTCTCAATGAAGTTCAAGGTATTGGTGATTTTGATGAAGTCTTCAAAAACGCAATCACTATAAATATTGATGAAAGAAACTATAAAGTATTAAGTCTAGATGCTTTGATTAGAGCAAAAAAATCGCTTGACCGCCCGCAGGACAAGCACGACGTAATACAATTAGAAGCAATAAAAGAAGCCCGCCAACAAGAGGGAAAATTATGAAAATTGTAAATGATTCTTTTACGATTGGTTCAAATTCACGAAATCAGATGATCAATATTACAGACAATGTTCAGGATTCTATTCGCAAATCGGGAATTTCCAAAGGTACGGTTTTGATTTTCTGCCCGCATACGACCGGTGCGATAACGATAAACGAAAATGCCGATCCTGATGTTGTTCACGATGTTCTGCTTACGCTTTCAGACTTGATTCCGCAGGACAAGCGGGGTTATCGGCACAATGAAGGCAATTCAGATGCACACGTCAAAAGTTCGCTCGTGGGATGCAGCGAAACGGTAATTATTAACAACGGTAAAATGCTGCTGGGAACCTGGCAGGGAATTTATTTTTGCGAATTCGACGGGCCACGTCATAGAACCGCCAATATCCAAATAACGGGCGAATAACGAGTGTTTAGGATTTAGTATTGGATTTCTCCCAAAAACGCTTCAACTGTGATAATATGCGCAAAAAAATGGCGAGACGGTCAAAGTGGCTGGGGGGAAACCACTGGCTTGACACAGCCTCGCCGAGGTTCTTAAACTGCCTTAAAGCAGACAATTACAATAAAAAAATAACGATAAATGACAAAGCGATTATACCAATTTTATGGAAGTAAGTCAATAGGATTCTCGCTCAACTTACTCTTTAAACCACAAATTTGAGACTATGTCAAGGCCTTTTTATAAGACTCTAAAATTAATATTTGTTTAATCAGGTCTTAAGATTATGCAAAGGTTTTCAAGACTATTGATATTAGCTCAAAATTGCACAAACTTTAGGCTTGAATTGCTTGTTTTTTAGCCTTAGATTATGCGTATAATACCACGGCTATTTTTGGTATTGCGTACTAATTCTTATAGTTCTTTAATATGGAAAGTTATTTTAATGACTAAAAAGGTAAAATTGCCGGTATCTCAAAAAATCGTGGATACCGCACGTAATATTCAGGATAAGATATTAAAAAAACAAAAACCTACGATGTCGACTCCTGTACGTTCGCTGGGGAATGTTAAATATCAGTCTAACGAAGGGCATTTTGAAATCCTTGGCAAAAATAAAGTTCGTACGCTGACTGTAAGCACGGTAAAGACATTCGCTCAAACTCTGAAAATGATGTCGCTCTCAAAAGAGCTGATCGATAAAAACGATATGGCGACGAAAAGAGAGGCGTATTATATTTCCAAAAATTGGGGCAAGGCCGGTTTTGAAGAACAGCCTGAATCCGATACCATTATGGACGACGTCGAGGCAATGTTCGGTGTTAATCGTGAGCAGTTGAAATTTATTCCTGAAGAAAAAGGCGGTGAAGTCGCTGGCAAACTTTTCGTTGTCGACCATGACGCCAAAGGAAACAAACTTAAAATCGACTGCACAAAATTCGGTTCGGGTTCATATTCGATTCCAATTGATGTTGAGAACCTGGAATTTCAGAGCGACGCAAAATTCATTCTCGCGATAGAAACGGCCGGTGCGTTTCAGCGATTAGTAAAATACGATTATTGGGACAAAAACAACTGCATACTTATCAGTATGGGAGGCGTTCCGACTCGCGCTTGCAGGCGTTTCATTCGAAGGCTTTCGGATAAACTTAAATCGCCTGTTTATGCATTTGTCGATGGCGATCCTTACGGATATTTTAATATTTACAGAACGCTCAAAGTCGGTTCGGGCAACGCGGCACATTTAAATGAATATTTCTGCGTGCCGAAATCGTCATTCCTTGGCGTTACGCCGCAGGATATTATAGATTTCAAACTGCCGACGCACCCATTGAAAGATGTGGACATCAAACGAGCTAAGGACGCTTTGAAAAACGATCCGTTTGTAAAACATCACAAACCCTGGCAGGCGGCGATAAATCAGATGCTTAATATGGGAGTTCGTGTTGAGCAGCAGGCGTTCGCAAAGCACGGTCTTGATTTTGTTGTTAATGAATATTTGCCGAGAAAACTCAAGAACACGGCAAAATTCCTGCCTTGATTTTCGCTTCAAATCGAAGTAAAGTTTTGCGGTCTTAACTCGGATTAATCGGAGTAAGGTAGAAGGAACTATGAATAAAATAGCAGACAATCTAAAACGAGTTCAGGATAATATCGCGGCGGCATGTCAGCGTTGCGGCAGACAGACTTCTGAAATCACCACAGTTGTGGTAACTAAATCTGCTAATATAGATATGATAAAAGAGGTTGTACGCTTGGGCTGTACCGATCTGGGCGAAAATAGAGTTCAGCATCTTAAGATCACGGCTGAAGACCTTGATATTTTTTTGAGCCAAAACGCAAATAATCCGAATATCCCCAAACAAATCACTTGGCATATGATCGGGCATCTTCAAAGGAATAAAGTTCGGCAGCTTTTGAGAAATTGTCAGATTATCCATTCCGTCGATACGCTGCGAGTTGCTGAAGAGGTTAGCAGGGATGCGGAGAAAGCTCTTGTTACGCCGAAGATACTAATGCAGGTGAACTGTTCGCAGGAGCCGCAGAAATATGGAGTGCCGGTCGGTGCGGCGGTTCATTTGGCCGAACAGATCGTTACAATGCCGAATATTAAACTTGTTGGGCTTATGACAATGGCGCCGCTGACCTTGGATATTGACATAGTGAAGGAAAGCTTTGCACGTGCTCGCGAATTGTTCGAGGAAATCAAAGGCGAAAAAATCGCAGGGCCAGAATTTAACCAGTTGAGTATGGGTATGAGCCAGGATTACGAAATCGCGATCGAATATGGCGCAACAATTCTGCGAATCGGTTCGGCGATATTCAGCTAATCATTGCTCGCTTTTGCCGTGCATTCGGCTTTTCAGCATATCAGGACTGAACGAATTTGAAATCGCGGTATCGTAAGTAATTTCGCCTGCTTCGTATAATTCCAGCAAAGAATCATCCATACTGTGCATACCCTGCTTTCTGCCCATCTGAATTATATTGACTAACTGGTGCAATTCCTGTTCGCGAACCAGTTTGCGGGCAGCAGCATTCATTATCAGCAATTCCGTCGCAAGCGTTCTTTCTTTTCTGTTTGAAGAAGGAACCAGCCTTTGAGCCAGAATGCCTTGCAGACAATTTGCAAGCTGTGTGAAAATCTGCGACTGCTGATTTTGCGGAAAGATCGATACAATTCTTTCGACAGTTTGATAAGCATTGGGCGTATGACAGGTAGCGATAACAAGATGGCCTGTTTCAGCGGCAACTAAAGCTGTTTCGGTTGTTTCGAGATCACGCATTTCGCCAATACAGATAACATCGGGATTTTGACGGAGGACGTGAATCAACGCGCTGCCGAAAGATTTTACATCGGTATGCAGTTCCTGCTGAACAATAATCGCTTTTTTCTGAAGATGGACATATTCGACGGGGTCTTCAATTGAAATTATTTTGCAGCGTCTGTCAGTGTTAATGAGGTCCATCATATAATTCAATGTAGTGGTTTTACCGCTGCCGGTTGGGCCGGTGAGCAATATCAGGCCGCAGGCAAGTCTGCTGAAATCGTCAATCTGTTTTGGTAAACGCAGTTCATTTCTGTTTTTTATATGCGCGACGACCGGCCTTATCGCCATTTCGGGATTGCCGCAGTGATAATAAATCGAAACTCGGAATCTGCCGAGTCTGGGATCGTTCAATGAACAGCAAAGCTGCCAGTTTTTTTCAAATGATTTTTTCTGCTCTTCGTTCAAAAGTCCAAAACACAAACGGGCGGTATCTTCGCGTTTGAGCGGCGGCATATCTGCGAGAATTATTTCGCCGTTAATTCGGAACGTGGGAGGCAAATTAGTTACAATATGAATATCCGAAGCATTTTCACGACGTGCCAAAGCTAATATACGCTGCATCTCCGCTGTTATCGGCATAATCTCACCTTCTAAAAAGCCTTTTCAAAAAACTAGGTTTACATTTTGCTAACGCATTTTCGGCAGCATTCCATCTGGGCCGCAATATTAAACTTTGCTCAAGTGCGGCTTTCGCAGCGGAAAGACCTAATTCGGACTGGCAGCAGCCAAGCTCGTACCAAGCCAATGCGGATTTTGGAAACACTCGCACAACTTCATTAAGATATTCTATTGCCGCGTGTCTATTTCCGTAATGCTTCATTATTCTTGCCGCTTCAAGTTTTACTAATGCGCCTTCTTTGCCGGCTGCGCTAATCGCTTTGCTTAAACAATTTTCGGCGACGGAATGTTTGCGCGGATACATAATTTCGGCTCTCGATAGCCAAACATAAGCGCTTTGATTTCCTATATCAATAGCTGTATCAGAACTTTTTATCGCATCTGCCTTTTTTAAATCACGATGATACGCAACCGCTCTTGCGGCGTATAATTCGGGCTGCTGTGGAAAAAGATCCAAAGCTTTATTTGCCCATATCGCTGCTTCAGCATATTCGCCCAACTCAATCAGCATCAGCGTTTGGCCGAGCCAACCTTCGAAACGCATATTGTTCATTTCCAGCATTCTGGAATAATTCCGCAATGCCAATTCAAAATCGCCCGCGAGCCTGCAGCGGATCGCCTCTTTATAATAATAAGCGGTGTCGTGTACGGGTTCGCCAATTTGCTCGTTGGGCTTTTCTTTATCCGCACCATCAAACTCAAGTTGTGAGAAACGTGTCATCGGTTTATAAAACCCCTTCTTGAAATCGGCATCCACTGCATAAAAACTCTCGATTCAATATTTTCAAATTTTACTATACATACATCATTTATATACGGAGATATGTTAGGTATATTATGATTATACATTATATATTGTATATTTACAAAATAGCTGTTTGGGGGGATTATAGCCGAATACTTATCAACCTGCAACCATTCTACAGCAGGATATTCATTTACATCGAGGGGTTGATCGTTAACGAAAAAAATTCCGTTTAGAATTTCCAATTTTTCGCCGGGCAAACCGACTATTTGGCAGATAGTCTGTCCGGTCGATTGCCTCATTCGCTGCCGATAATTATATGCAACAGAGGGCTTGACAAAAATTAAATCGCCCCGCTTTAAATCTTTTTGATCTATATTACGCCAGCTAAGAAAATAATCACCATTTACAATTTGCCTTGCTGGTATATCGAAAAAAATATTCCCGCCGTCAAGATTCGGAACAACCAACCGCGGCATATACCTGTACATCAGCGAAAAAAGTATAAGAACAACAACCGTTACCGCAATTTTTTCGCGAACCGTTTCCAGCTTTTTCAAAAATCGATATTGTACCGCGATTCCGGTGTGCATACCGACCGCCAAGGCAAGCAGGATATAACCATTTGGAGAACCAAAGAAAAACAGACCAGTGCTTAAAAAAATCAGCCAGAGCAGAAAATAAATCCGTATTTCTTTAAATCTGCCTGTAAACAAATGCGCTAGGCCGGGTATAACGGACATAATTAAACTAGGTATGCTGTCGTCTAGATAATCGGAAACCCACGCAGGCGGAGTAAATTTAATTTCACTATAGCCGCCTATTCTTCGCAACACTCTTGCAACAGCGCGGACAGGCTTTTTCCATTTCGCCATTCGGGCAGGATAGATGCTTATACTGTTTGGATCTATTTCCATCACCGCGCCGCATTTGAAGCACGTTTTTTGGCCGGGCATATTTTCAAATTGGCACTGCTGACATCGCATTTGTTTTATTCATCCAGGCCGAGATTTTGTTTTAGGTCCATTCGAACTTTTTCTTCAGGCTCGTAATGTTCGCTTGTCAACTGGCGGTTCTTTTCCGCGCCGACAAGTTCCGCAAGCCACTTTGCGTATTCCAGGCAGGCTTTGCCTTTTGCGCCTTTAATATGCACTTTGACTTCGCCAGTTTTGGATATTTTTATTTCAACTTCGTGTTGTGCCATTAGTCCACCCACCTTCTGACGTTTATCCTGATGCTCTGGTCGTCGTTTACTTCTTCATTTACAACCTGGAAATTTTTATTTTTCAGCTCGGTCATAACTTTGTTGTAAATATAAACCTGCGTGAGTTTTTCGCCGAATTCCTTGGCAATCGCTTTCAACTCCACTTCGCTATGACCGATTCCTTTAGCACAAATGGTACATCGGCCTTTTTGGTCTCGTTTTATGCGAAGCTCGATATCGCCTTTGGTAACGACCATTTCCTTATCGGCTGATAAATTTTTCGCGACCACTTCGCTGTGTTCCAATTCTACTTCAACCGTTTTGGCTTCCACTTTTTCTTTATTTTTTTCATTTACAGATTCTCTAACGGCTTCCGATACTGTCATTCCCATCGCGGCAGCAGCACCTGTTATAGCGGCGGTTATTACAGGCCAGCTTCCTATGATTACTGGTGTCAAAATTACTATAGCGCTCATTTGATTCCTCGCTTTCTATTCAATTTCCAATTGTCGTTTATTTTGTTCAAATTCAATCGCGAATTCCGCACTTGTCGCCAACCTTGCTCTTCCCTCTGCCCAATTTCGTAATTTTTCTATATCTTCGTTCATTGTTTTTGACAACGGTACTGTTTGTATCACATTTGTCAAAATCCTGCTGGTTGATAATTTTTCTTTCGCGTAAAAACTATCAAACATTGAACTGATAATCGCTTCCTCAATTTCCGCTCCGCTGAAACCAACTGTCGATTGAGCTAATTTTTCCAGATCAAAGGCATTCAAATCCATTTTTCTTCTTGATAGATGCACTTTGAAGACTTCCTGCCTTTCCACAAACGAAGGTAAATCGACAAAGAAAATTTCATCAAATCGGCCTTTGCGCAAAAGTTCAGGCGGCAGACTCGAAATATCATTCGCTGTAGCAACAACGAAAACAGGTTTTTTCTTTTCTGAAAGCCAGGTAAGGAATGTGCCGAAAACGCGGGCTGATGTTCCGCCATCGGTGCTTGCTCCGCTGCTTCGTGAGCCGCGAAACGCCTTGTCAATTTCGTCAATCCAGAAAACAACCGGCGATACAGATTCAGCGACTTTTATCGCACGCCGAATATTTTCCTCTGATGAACCTACGAGACTTCCAAATACCTGCCCTACGTCAAAACGCAAAAGCGGCAAACGCCAGATATTACTAATGGCTTTTGCGATCAAACTTTTGCCGCAGCCTTGAACACCAAGCAGGAGAATGCCTTTTGGTGCAGGTAAGCCATATTCGCGGGCACGTTCGGAAAAGACCACAGAACGTTTTAGCAGCCAGCCTTTTAATGCATCCAGACCGCCGACAGTTTCAAATTTTTCTTCGGTATCATAATATTGCAGCAGGCCGCTCTTGAGAATTATCTGCTTTTTTTCATTATTAATTACTTCCAGGCTCTCCTCGGTAAAACCATTATATTGAACCAGTGTTTTGGCCAGAACGTTTTCGCCTTCGGACAGCGTCAAACCAAGAAGCGAATGTATAATTTTCTCGCGCATTTTTTCGTCGATGTCAACTTTGAGTTTTGGATTGCCTTTCACTTCATCGATGATTTTATTCAGCAGCATTGAGAAATCGCTTGCCTTTGGCAAATCAAAATCGACAACGGTAATATCCTTCTCAAGCTCCTGCGGAATCTGGAACATCGGGCTGATAAGCACAACCGTTTTGAAAGTATTTTTCAGCGATGAGGACAACTCACGCAACTGACGAATAATCGCCATATTTGTACATTTAAGGAACGGATGAAAATCCTTAAAAACATATATAGCAGGCTCAAGATGCTCTGCAACATTTCCAAGTGCAACGAGCGGATCCTGCGTAGCACTATCGTATTTTTTTTGTGATTGTGAATTCGCCGATGGGACTAGCCCAGTCGTTACAGACCATTCAAATACGGTTTTGCCGAGCTTAACGGCTATTTTCAATATTTGCGACAGGACTCTTTTTTCCTCCCAACTTGTTACATAAATTAAAGGATAGCGGGCGCGAATTAAAATTTCCAATTCATTTAACTGGCGTTTGTTTGCTGCTGAAAGCAATTCATTCTGATTGTTCGGCGGTGTTTGCGGCATTTTCATTCTCCATTTCTCTCGATTGATTATTTATTTCATTTATGATTTCCAAAAAATTTTCATCGGGCGATACCGAAACCACACTTCCATCTTTTAAAATGCGTATCTCCAAATCGCCAGGTTTCCTTTTATATGGTTTTTTCATTGGATAAGTCTCAAGCCCATATCTTTAGCTAGTGCAATCGCACTTTGCAGTTCTTCTTTGCTCAAATATTCTTTGGGTGAATGAACAGCGGGAATGGGCGGTACATAGTATCCCCGCAGACTAAATTTTACATCGGGAATTTCCGCAGCGACCCATTTTAGGATTGGTTCAAGACAACATTTTCGATGGCCGGGCAAAATCACGTGCCGAACAATAATATCCGTCGTTTTGTAAGCCTTCAAAATATTCATTTTAGCCGCCATAGGATATTGAGCGGAGCCAAGCAGCTTTTCCGCACATTCACTATTGCCACACTTCAAATCCGCCAAATAAATATCGATCAGGCCTGATATCGATTTGTCAACGAAGTCATTATAAAACATATTCGAGTTCCAAACCACTTTAATTTTTCGATCGAGGTTGGAAAGCAGTTGCAGAATGCCGTATAAATTGACGCAAACCTCGCCGCCAAGAAGGTTTAGCCACTTTGCCCCCTCTTTCTGCCTTTGGACGATAGTATTACTTAATTTATGGAAATTTACCTCTTCTATTGTCATCGGCTCATTATTCCACTCTCCGACAACGCAAAATTCGCATCTAATATTGCAGCCCGTAAAATACACAAGATGGGATGGATTTAAGATGCTTTCTTCGCCTTTGAATATCAATTCTTTGAAGACGTGCAGTTTGGAATCCAGGCCGCAGTAACCTGTTTGCCCTTTGAGGCGGTTGACCCCACATCGGCGCGGACAGAGATTGCAATTTGCTAATTGGCTTTTAGCAGTTTCAATTCTCTCATTGATTTCATTAAACGCACGGATGTCCATTTTATTTTCCTGAAAATTCAGCATCAGAAAAATTGACGATTGTATGATTATAAATTATACGGTAAAATGTTCAATGAATTAATGAAGGCATCAATGATACGAGTGGAATGTAAAAAGTGCGGACAGAAAATTAAAGCTCCAGCTGAATATGCCGGCAAGAGGATCAGATGCCCCAAGTGCAAAGAGGCATTTGTGCTTGAAAGCGCGGAAATGCTGTCGCTTTTGGAGATTGAAAATAATCCCGCCGCTGTTTTACAGCAAGTTCCTGTTCAGGAAGAATTAAAACTTCAAAAAGTTGTGCCATCAGATTTCAGGTTATTAAATCCGAACATAAATAGTGATATTGTTCCAACAAAGGAACTTGAAACGAATATCAAACCCTCGACTGTTTTTGAAGAAAGCAAGAAAAGAAAACTGCCTGCGGTTATCGATGTATTTTTGTATCCAGCAAGCGTATCGGGGATGATTAATATTGTAGTCTTTACTGTGCTTTCGCTATTAATGGGTGTTTCGAGATTGTTCCTGATGGGTATCATGGGTTTTATGGTACGCTTTACGATTGTCGCGTATTTATATTTTTATCTTGTCGAATGTATTCGGGACAGCGCGACAGGCGGAGTAAGAGCTCCAAATAATATTGATGCTATGCCGGATAGCATTGATGAAGCTAAATCAAAGGCACTGGAAGTCATCGCGTCTTTTATTATTTTTTGGGGGCCTGTGTTTGGATATATGCTTTACAAAATATTTACGACTCCGCGAGGTTTTCCATCAGATCCATTCGATAATACTTTCTGGTGTTTGCTGGGTTATGGAATTATTTTCTTCCCGATGGGAATTTTAGCAATCGCTATCTTCGATTCATCTTCAGGTTTCAATCCATTTATTTGGATCACTTCTATTTTCAGCACATTTTTACAATATTTCATTCTGCTGGTCATATTAGGATTTTTCTGCTTACTGATTTATCTGATCACTACCCGACTTGGAATCATTTCAACTCCCATTCGGTTATATTTACTCATGATTATGGCGCACATTCTCGGACGATTCTACTATTTGAATTCCGAACGACTTAATTGGTGTGCTTAATATCGTAAAGACCGATAATAAATCAAACGGCCATATTGTTTATTTAAAATGGTACGATTTCTGTGAAAGTCCCGCACGGAAATAGCCGAAAATAAGGGTGTAGGATACTAAAGGTATCTATATAGCGATCCAGGACTTTGATAAGGATTAGACATTGGCAAAATCTAATAAAAATACAGTTGCATTTTATGATGCATTATTCATCAGCGCCAGCGAAACCATAAAACACGAACTTCAAAAAGTTCTTGATATAGAAAATTTCAACTGGAAGAAGTCCAACTTCGATTCTTTCCTTGAGACTGAATTTTATCCAGAGACTGTTGGGACAGCGGTAATCGATGTTGATTCGATTCCAACCGAAGAACAACAGAGACTTGTCGAAATTATTAAAATGCTCGACAGAGCGAAAATTCCGACAGTTCTTTACGGCGATGCGGAAACACTCGATTTGAGCAAATTCAAAATGCTCAACGTAATCGGAAAAAATTCCTTCCCGCAAATAACGCCGGTAATTAAAATTAGCAACGTTTACAGAAAGCCAAGAATTCAGCCTTTGATCATAGATGTCTTGCAAAAAGAATATCACGCTGAACAGCTTGAACATCAATTAAAAATGGCAGGTTTAGTTCAGAGAGATTTTCTGCCGAGAAAACTGCCGGACAGCGATAAATTAAAATGGGCGGTATCATTTATGCCGGCTGATTGGGTATCGGGCGACATTTACGATGTCGCAAGGCTCGATGAAAAGCATATCGGATTTTATCTTGCTGATGCAGTTGGCCATTCGATACCGGCGGCATTGCTGACGATGTTTCTCAAACACGCGATTCAGATGCGTAAGACAACCGGCAATGAATATAAAATATTTTCACCGCTGGAAGTGATAAGCGATCTTAATCAACGTATGCTCGAACAAAATTTAAGCGGCTGCCAATTTACTACAAGCTGTTATTTCCTGCTCAATACGCAAACGCTGCAATTATCCTTTTGCAGGGCAGGTCATCCATATCCAATTTTGATTCCGAAAAACAAAGAGCCTCAACTGCTTCAGACAAAAGGTTCGCTGCTGGGAGTTTTCGACAGCGCACAATTCCAGCAGGAAACGATTCAGTTGTCGGTCGGCGATAAACTTGTGATTTATTCTGACGGTGCGGAACCTTTCTTAAATACAACTAATGACAACACAATGTTTGAATTCAATAACTGGTTCCTGGGTATTTCAGATTTGTCGGCGGATGCGATGGTTGCTGAATTTGAAACGATTGTAAAGCAGGGCAAAAATTATCTCCAGCCTGACGATATTACATTGCTTGTGCTGGAAATACTTTAGTTTCCGCGTGGGCTAAGCCC
>Ga0154577_1030_pt1 | contig 11608 bp, 14 predicted proteins | sample RifGroF2_FD_116006 | JGI IMG/M metagenome (GOLD analysis project Ga0154577, IMG submission 116006) | Planctomycetes bacterium GWF2_42_9
TAATTAAGACTTTTATGTCAATTACACAGGATTTTTAGTTAGAGTGGTACAAAATTCGTCCGCCCGCCATGTGGTACACTTTTGCTCCGCCGTTCACATTTTTAAGTGCCGCAACCGTTTCGGGCCATAACGGTAAGTTTCTAAAAATACCAGTTTTTCTTCGAGGCAATTTTACTCGGGCATTTGTAAAATCTACATCAGTCCACTTAAGCTCCGCACAATCCGTGCAGCCAAAGCCACAGTTTAATCCAAGCCAAATCATCGCTTTCATCTTAATATCTGCAAGGGATAATAATTTTGATATCTGCTCCGAGCTAAAAATGAATTTTCCCTTGTGAATTATCTTGCCTCTTGAAACTGCATCGATATTCGGGATATTTACAAGTATATCATTTTTCCTTGCCCAGTGAAACAATGCCTTCAATATGCTTATATGCAAATTTAATCTATATACCGAAATAGCAGATTTCTGGAGCATCCTTTTATAATTCTGCAAATCCAACGTTGATATTGCGGAGATTTTTTCGCCTTGTCTCAGAAAATTAATCAGCTTGTTTAAGCTGGCAATTTGTTCATTATGATGTGCTGCGGTAAGATCATTTGCCTGAACCTTTGCAAACTGATATTTTAAATACATATCGCAAAGCTGCTTGATTGTCATTGACTGCACATCTTCTTGATTTCCATGCAAATATGCAGCCTGATTAAGATATTTCTGAAGAGCCTCTTTTTTGTCGGAACCAAAATAATACATTTTGCCATTAATCTTTTTAGAATACTGCCCTGTCGAATGATGTGTTAGCGGAAATTTAATTTGAATAAAAGGTTATATAATCCGTATGACATGTAATTTAGAATTTTGCTGAATCATTATATACTTTCAGAGGACGCATGCGCATAAATTCATTTCCTAGATTCACTGGCACAAGCAATGCTAAAAATAATTATTCTACGGTTGCCTGTCGCTGCAGGCAATGAGATGTTTCTGGATAACATCTAAAGGAAAGACCCCAGCATTTTAGCGGCCCTTTTAGGCGTTATTGCGGCCGGATTTATCGCATCTTCGCTAAATTTGTGTCATTTTGTGTTGTCATAATAAATTAATGCAAATACCTGGAAATAATGTACTTAATGACTTGCTTTAAGATATTTTTGAGATAACACATGCATGTAATTAAACATATGTTTTGAAAAGGAAAAATATGGCAAACAACGAAGAACAAAGGGCCGCTAAATTTGACATCGCAAACCTGCTGGGCTGGTTCGAATGCGAGCTGGCAAAAGAATCAAATATTGGCTCGCCAATCGATGCCCGACGCGAATTGATCCGGGGATGCTACGATAAACGCCGCAATCGCAAGAGAAATAAAAACCAAGGGTGAATTATCCAGATTTAAAAAAGTGTAGCGAGGATTATTCGCATTGACGAATAGTGCTTAGTTCCATAATCTTAAAATTCCAGGCATATCGTTGGGGATTTTTTTGTCCATTCAAATAAACGGCCTCTATAATTCTAATTTGCACTCTGCGACATTGAACTTCTGGCATATCGAAGAATATTCATATTTTTATTCGTCTGATCGGCAGGCAAGATTTGTCTATAGAGGGCAAGGGCTTCTTCGTCTCTTTGCATAAGAGCTAAAGCCATAGCCATATTGGCTCTATACCTTGTATTTTCGCAGTCCAAACCGGCCGCTTGTGTAAACATCTCAAGAGCTTGAGAATAATCTCTTCTCAACATCCAGCACATACCAAGATTATTAAGAGTCTTTGGGTCAAGTCCATTTTCATTTATTGATTTAGATAATACGTCCACAGCTTCAGTTGTTTTGCGTTTGCGGATTTTTATCTCCGCAAGATCGGTATAAGCTGGTATATACTTCGGATATTGATCTATGATTCTTTGCAGCAAAGATTCAGCTTTATCAAGACGTCCCTGATGAATGTATATCTTTGCACCGGCATATAACGTGTTGATAGTAGGTTTTTGGTTAGCCCCCTTGGCGAATGCGGTATCATCGTGAGAAGCGAGATTTTTGTTTTTTTTGTTTTGAGTAGACTCACTGCATCCGCAGACAAACAAACCAAGAAAACATACATACACAAGAAAACATTTATTTAATTTAAGAATTGTACTCATTGTTATTGCCCTTCATAAGACAGACGCTCTCCATTTATACGTTCTTCATATCGCACTTTTCGATCAGCGTCCTGAATTTGTACAACATCATCGCTCGGCATAGCACTTCCGCCGGGCATATCATTGGCTATCGAAACCTTCGACATATCCACGCCTGCGTTTTCAATTTCTTTGGTTATATACGCAACTCGCGTTTCGTATATAGCAGCCGATGTGCCATCGTCTCTTAGATTTAATTGACCGGGGTATTTTTTGAAATGTCCTATTAGAACAGACAAATCTCTACGTCCCAATTCATTAAGCTGCTCACTGCCTTCTATAAAATGATAAGGATAGAGAGTACGCTGCGTTATTATCGCATTTTCCATTGCGATATCATTAAGCAGTTCTACTTGCTTGACGTTTACCTGTGATTCTATAGATGACCGCCTTTTTGCCTCCTCATTGCAGCCGCTTAAAACAAAACATAAGAGAATAATTAAAATTGAATCCGCTGTCCTAGTTACCTTCTTAATCATTTCCATATTAAACACTCCCGAATTTAGTATTAAATAAAGTTATCAATGCCGGCCCTGCCACTATCACAATCACTGACGGAAAAATGAAAAGAACCATAGGAATTATGAGTTTTACCGCCATTTTTTCAGTACTCTCCTCCGCGACAAAATTACGTTCTTCACGAATTGAGTTTGCGAATATTTTTAATGTCTCTGCAATACTGGTTCCGAATTTTTCTGTTTGTATAAGAATTGTTGAAAGAGAATTGAGTGCTTCGACACCTGTTCTTTCCGCCATGTGCTGCATAGCATCAATTCTGTTTGCGCCGAGATTTATTTCAAAATTCACAAGCGACATCGCATCTGACAGAATCCTGCTTACCTTTCCGATCTCTTCGCTTACGATTCGCCAGGCCATATCCAATCCTATGCCGCTGGAAACACAGACTTCCAGCAAATCAATAGCTTCGGGCAAATGACGCCGGATTTCTTCTTTTCTTTTGTTCAAATGCAACAAAACAAAAAAATTAGGCAGAAAGAAAAGAACTGTTCCTGCTACAGCCATAATCGCAGCTTTATTAGGCGTTTTCGGGCCTGAAGGAATTAATAACGCCGCGACCACAACCCCCAAAATAAACAGCAATACCTTTGCGCCGCTATAAATCGCAGGTGCGGCAGTTCCCGCGAAACCAGCTCGCAATAATTGTCCGTTCAGGGTTTTGCTTGAACTTCCGTGCAGCACAAAATTTCCTATTTGGGCCAGTAAACCGATAAAATCAAATCCTTGCTTTCCAGGACTTTCCTGCATATCAACAAGTCTATTGTCCTGAAGCCTGATTTTTACATTCATTTTGCTTTGCTGCCAGGCAAGAATAAAAGAAACACCGATAGCGACAGTAGAAACAAAAAACAAAAAAGGTATAGCCATATCAAATAGTTCTATATTCATTATGCACCCTCGGATTCTTTCCAAAAAATTAAAAACGAATTACCATAAGCCTTTTCATAATCCACCATCCGAACATTACGCTGGCAACTGTAAGAGCCAGCAGAATTTTGCCCGTGTCCGTATTGTATAGCGGCGACATATATTGCGGATTTAGAATATTCAAAGCGAAAAACATCACAATCGGCATCGCGATCAATACTTTAGCGCTCAAATTAGTCTGGGCGGTAAGCACCCTGACCTTTCGTAATAATTTTATTCTTGCCCGTATTGCTGTTGCCAAACTATCCATCAAGTCGGCGAGATTTCCACCGCTCTGTAATTGAATGGAAACGGCCGTTGCAAATAGCCTCAACTCCGAATTCGTCGAGTTTGCCGCGACATTGCGAATAGAATTTTTCATATCCAGACCAACCGACTGTTCCTGACAAATGCGGCAAAATACATCACCCAATGGCTCTCCGATTTCCTCTGATATCAACTGAAAAGCTCCGCTTAAAGGATGACCAGCTCGCAGCGAACGCGCAGCGATGCCAAGCGCATCGACGAGCTGCTTTTCAAATATTCCTTTACGTTTATTGATCCTGCTGTTTGCATAGCTGATAAATCCGCCAATTACGACCAAAATAGATGCTATGGCTAAAAAAATGTTGTTGGAAATCAAAAATGTAAACATAAACGTTAATAAAACAAAGCCCGCCAGACCGAGAATAATTGTTTGCATCGAAGTATGCCAGCCTGCCTCGTAAGCAAACCTATCGAGCCTGTCTTTTAAGCTGCGTTTATTTGCTAATTGTGCAATTTCACCCTGACGCCAATCGCTCCAAAGCCGAAGAATTTTTGGATCGCGGCTTTCAGATGATTCGACACCGAGGTGTTTTTGAATTTTTTTAAGCCGAAATAAATAATCTGCGAACCATACAAATACGCAAAAGCACCAAATAGAAAACACAAGCAGCCCGACAGCCGCTACAATGATTAGATTCAATAAATGATTGCCATTCATATTTTTTGTTCCTTAATTGCTTTCACATCTTTAACATTCATCACACAGCAACAGGCTCGCGATCTTTTTCAGGACTTGCCGTTATATCTGATTCTTTAACAATCTGGCGTTGGAATAATACCGCTGGAATGTCCATACCTTCAGATTTAAGTCTGTTTACAAGATTAGGTCTTACGCCGCACGTTTCAAATTGACCATAAGCATTGCCGTTTTCATCGATTCCAAGCTGGCTGTATTTGAATATGTCGTGCAGGCAAATAACATCGCCCTCGGTTCCGGTTATTTCCGCGATACATGCAATTTTTCTTTGGCCTCCTGTTACCCTGTCAATGTGAACCAGTACATTCAGAGCGGAACTGATTTGCTCACGCATTGCGCGAACCGGATAATTGATGCCTGCCATACTTACCATATTTTCAAGTCTGCGAAGAGCATCCCTGGGACTGTTGGCGTGGACGGTTGTCATAGAACCTTCGTGGCCGGTATTCATCGCCTGGAGCATATCGAGTGTTTCATCTCCGCGGACTTCGCCGATAATAATTCTATCGGGTCTCATTCTTAAACTGTTCCTAAGAAGATCGCGCTGGGTGATCAGACCTTTGCCTTCGATGTTTGGCGGTCTTGTTTCCAGTCTCACAACGTGATCCCGTTGCAGTTTTAATTCCGCCGCGTCTTCGATTGTTACAACTCGCTGTCCGCGAGGAATCCAGTGCGATAATGCGTTCAGTAGCGTTGTTTTACCTGTTCCTGTTCCCCCTGAAATCAGCATATTCATCCGGCAGCGAACACAGGCTTCGAGAAAATAAGCCATCTCTTTTGTAAGCGATTTTATTTCAATAAGTCTGTTAATACTTAGCGGATGGGCACCAAAACGCCTTATGCTTAGCATAGGCCCATCGAGTGCTAATGGTGGAATTATCGCATTAACTCTCGAACCATCCGGCAGTCTGGCATCTAACATTGGAACGCTTTCGTCAATTCTTCGTCCGACATTCGAGGCTATCCTTGAAATAACACGCATCAGATGTTCGCTATTGGAAAAACTCGCTTCTGTCAGGCTAAGTCTGCCGAATTTTTCAATGTAAACCTGTTTAGGCCCATTAACAAGAACATCGCTGACGTCCTGGTCGTTTAAAAACTGCTCCAAGGGGCCAAAACCGAATACTTCATTCATAACCTCACATACAAGCCGATCCTTTTCAGGTGCTGATAAAGGATAATCCTGCTCACACAAAAGACTGTCAATCTTTCTGGAGCATTCGCTTCTAAGCAGTTCTATCGGAACCTCTTTGGCTTTGTGCAGATCAATCATCGACAGTAATTTGAGGTGAACCTTTTCTTTCAGATTATGCCAGACGGGATTCTTTTTTATTTCATTAAGATTTTGCGATTGTTTTTCCTGATTAGTTTTCATTTTTCCCTGCTTCAATATATTTTTTGTTGTCTATGCGGTAACTATTTCAGCTATTTTTATCATATCACGCCTAGCTGGCGACCGCGGCGATACGTCCGACAACAGTTTGCCGCAGTTTATACCTCGAATTACTCTTTTAAAATCATTTCGCACTTTATAAATTTCATTCAGGTTAATTATTTTTTTTATCTCATCTATCGGCACTACAGAACCGCCGAACTGGTATCTGTTTATAAGCAATATTATTTTTTCAGACCGAATGCCATAATGCCTTAATTTCGCTATCATTTGCTCGGCAATTTTAACATCCTTGACATTGGGCTGAAGCACTACAATATTAAACGAACTGACATTGATCACTGCCTGGAATATTTTTTCAGGCACTCGCGGCGCATCAACAATCGTATATTTGTATGCGGCTCTGCAAGCCTTAAAGACTTGTGCCAGATTTGAAGAGTTTCCATTGATGCTTTCGGCGTTCATTACACTGGCCGGACTTAGAAGAACATCAAAATTTTCTTTATATGCTGCCGCTGTTGTGGAAATCAACTGGTGATCTATTCTTTCGTTTTGGCTTAGTATGTAAGAAACACCATAATTGCTTTTTATGCCAAGATAAGCAGCCATAGCGCCATAATCCTCATCCAAATCTATCGCCAGCACAGGTTGCGAATATTTCAGTCTTAATTCATTTATCAGGTTCAAAGCTATTGTGGTCGCGCCGCAGCCTCCACCCGCTGACAGAACAGCTATAATCTCTCCGTGATGAGAAAAAGCCTCCTGCCCGTCGCCGATTATTTTTTCCAGAAACTTATCAAGCTCGGTCTCTATAACATTTTTGTGTAAAAAATATCTTGCGCCAGCTCGCATCGCGTCTATCACAAGCTCTTCATTTGAGACGCTTGAGGCCACCGCAAAACGTTTATCAGGATAAAGCGGAACGAGCCGATCTAATTCAATAAGTTTTTTATTAGTATCAAAATCAATGTCTACTATCACGACTGACGCTTTTGTAGATGCAAGGCGGTCGCGCAGTTCCGCTGCTACGCTGCAAACATCGGTTTGCGCTGTGCTCCAATTCCACGTTATAAGCCCCTTTACTTTCTCCGCGAAATCTTTTTGCTCTGTTGCCAATACTATACCCGTGGTCAGTTCCATAAATACGATCATCCTTTTTATTTTACTTACCAGTGTTTGTGGATTTTGATTCAATATTGCCGGATCGTTCGTTGACAATGTTTTGCTGCTGTTCGGCATCAGATTGACTCGGAACTGATGTACTGTCGTAGGAATCCCATGCTCCGGGTCCCATTAATTTATCAAGTCCGTATTTCCTCATCCACTCCGCATCGGCTTCATTCAGTTTAGGCGGCTTTGAGCTTATAAGCTGACCGTTGATATAAAACTCCCAGTCGTTCGGGTCGCTGTGCAGAAAACCCGGCAGCGGCGGAGTATTGGCAAGCGACATTGGTTCAACCAAGACGGCTGTTACCAGCACAACCAATTCTGTCTCCTGCGTGGCATATCGAGTCGAGCGGAATAACGTACCAATCACCGGCAATTCGCCAAGTCCCGGTACTCGTGAATTAATCGCGTTAACGTTACTTTGCAAAAGTCCTGCCATTGCGAAAGTCTGGCCGTTCTTTAATTCTATCGTTGTTTCTGCTTTTCGCGATGCCAATGCCGGTATTTCAAAACCTTCGATGCTTACAGCTCCAACGGTTGATAGTTCGCTAACTTCCGGGGCGGCATAAAGTCTGATTGTTCCATCTCCAAGAACTGTCGGTCTAAACGACAACCGCACCCCAAATTCTTTATAAACGACCGTTATAGACGAGCCTGCTGTTCCGCCTGAAACGCTCTGAACAACTGGAATCGGAAATTCACCGCCTGCCAGGAAACTCGCTTCTTCGCCGCTAAGGGCTATAAGTGTCGGATTGGCCAAAATCCTTAGGTACTGATTTTCAGCCAGTGCTTTCATAAATATTTCAAGATCAATGCTCGGTATACCGCCCAAAACGGTTATTGAGCTTGGTGTGCTAAAACTGTCGGGCGTTACAAAATCCAGATCGTCCAAAGCAGATAGACCGCCGGCCGGCGCAAAAGTTGCCCCAGGAACAAGCGCACCGCCGCTTTCTGTTCCCGGCCTAGTGGCAAAGAAATAATTATCGCCGCGATTCATAATGTTTATTCCCAACGCTCTAATCGCCTGACGTGATACCTCGGCGACTTTAACGCGAAGCTGCACTTGCTGTATACCGGCCACACTTGTCATATCGACAAATTTCATACCCGTTTTCTCAAGGTACTCGCGAAGTTTTACCGCCTGCTCGGTTCTTCTTAAAATACCTTTGGCTATCAGCACATTGCCAGATTGTCCAAGTTCAATTTTAGAATCAGGAAAAAGCTGCTGCAGCATTTGGCGGCTTTTTTCTATATCGAGATTAATAGTTACAGGTCTTTGCAAAATCTTTGTCTCGTCTTTATTCCACATAATCAAATCGGTAGTACCAACTTGCAGACCTTGCAGCAGCACCTGGTCTGGCGTCAGTACCTTTACGTCCGCGATTCTGGGATCGGTAACAGCAACGCGAACTGTCGGCCACGGCGATGTGATCACCACAGACTGGCCCACTACGACGGATATTTGTCCGTCCTGCGTAACTTTATTTTCACCAACTTGCGCAGAAGCATAAAACGACGTACATAGCAACATTAAACAACCAACACGCATAATGTTTTTAATTGTCAAGTATTCTGCTCTATTTCGCTCTGTGTTCGTACACATCCTTGACTCCTTTTAAATTGAATTTATTCTTGTTTTATTGTTATTTTTTCATTACATAATGAATATTTATCATTGAGAAGCTACAGCAGGTTCATCCAATTCAAAAATTTCCTCTTTAACTTCTTTTCCTTTTATTACAGTAACCTGCCACTGGGGGCGTTTGGTGCTTTCAAAAATATTTTCAGCAGAGCCTTGTTGTGCAAATCCATTTGAGTCGTTCGGATCTTTCAATACCAGATTACCATCTTTGTCGAAGGTTGAAATTCGGCCTTTATCTGTCGCTACGGTTGGGCCGAGGAGTTGTCCCAATTTCGCAAGTCTTCCCTGGCTTAAAACCATAGCATCGGATTCAACTTCCTTGACATCGAGAGGATTACGCATCGCGAGAGTTACATTTCCATTATTCATAGCCAGTTGCAGAGCCTCCGCCTGTCTTGAGTCAACCATCAAGGTAACAGTAAAGTCTCCTGAACTTGAATTAGCTTTTTTCTTTTCCTGCTCCTCATCGGTTTTGGAAACTATGGATTCGTCCTGAACAGCAAGAACCTGAACCCCGCAAAGCAGTGTAGTGGATAATGCTTCACCTTTTGCCTCGTGCCATTGGAGTCTGAATGTAGCAATCACATCCACAATGCATCCGGGATAGAGCAAACCACCCATAACCGAATGTTTTGATACCGGCACACTGATCGCTCTCATTCCGGTCGGAAGTACAGCCGCAAGTTGAGCGCCGCTGCCTTCGCCAATCAACACGCTTTTCGTAATTACCTGCCCCTTTGTAATCGGGACAGCAGATACTTTGCCGACAACCTGAATAGTGTCGGGAAAATAATCAGTCGCCAGTCCCTTTTTGGAAACTTTTTGGATTTCAATATCTTGAGTTGTAATCAATGACATCGCAGACAAAGAGCTTTTAGCCACAACAACTTTTACCTCTCCGCTGCCGCTTAGAGTTGCATTATTTTCAGAACGAAGAGCATTTACCAGCAAAGACGCAGATAACGCTGCTACAATCCCTAAAACAATAAGTATAGTAATTGCCCACTTCATATCTTTCCTTTCGGTTTAAGTTGGTCAACATCTTCCTTATGGCCCTTCTTTTGCCATAGTAACAGAGGTCGTAAATTCATCCGGTATTGGTATTTTCAAAAGGTGCGCAGAGTCAAGATTCAAAATATCAAGCCCCTTGCCTGTAATCTGTATAGTAACAGGCTCTCCGACACTTGGATCAATACCTGTAATAAATTGCGGCCCTTCATATTCTAATCCGACAGGCTGCAAAAGCCCGGCTGCCGCAGCTTCTACTTCTGATTGCTGGGAATGATATCGAATTGCGACGCGGGTTGCGTGCCGTGTGGCGTTGGTAACCTGCTGAATTCTGAAAAAGAACCATCCAAAGCCCATCGTTGCAAGCGTCAGAATCAAAAGCAAAACCAGAACAAAAGCCGCTTCGAGCACGCAGCTTCCATTATTGCGGTGTTTTATTATTCTTTTTAAATTTTTTATCGCAGCCATAATATGCACCCCGCCGAGCAAAGACCGGCAAAAATCGCGACACTGTACGGCATTGTCAAATTCATATCGACATCTGCTGTTGCAGTTTGCGCAGAGTTAATTTGCGTGATCCATTTTTTGGTTTTAAAAGATGTTGCCATTTCGAATATAAGTAAAATTATGTTCATCAGAACATATTTAATTTTTCGTTTATAAAGTGCGATGATAACCGCCAAAATTCCTCCTGCTAAAAATATACATATCAAAGCAATAAATGATTCATTGATGCTCAACCATACCCCTAACGCACCGGCAAGTTTTGCGTCTCCCGCGCCTCCGCCTGCAAATATAAACAAAAGTATAAAAGGCAATGCCAGTACAAAAGATGCTGCCAATGCCTGGGTTAATCCTTGAAAGCTGTTGATTTGAAATGACCATAGTAATCCTGCCAAAAACAGCAAACCACATAATCGGTTGGGAATGCGTCTGCTTTTGACATCGATAACCGCTGCAAACAGTGAGGTGCTGATAATAGCACCCCACTGAATAATTGTAATTGCAGTTTCAGTCATTTTGAAAAGTCTCTTTCTTGTTGTTAATTTGCTGAAGCTCGTGCATTGTCAAGTTCAGTACCCATATCTGTAAATACTGCCGAGAGTTTAGGCCCGAATGTTCCCCAAATGGCTACGAAACCAAGAACTACCAAGGCTCCTACCAATGCCCATTCAAGTGTTTCCATTCCACTCTCTTCCTCAATAAATCTTTTAATCAACGTTTTCATAATACATTTTCCTTTTAAAAAAAATATTCAATGATCCTCATATTTTTTGATTAAAAGAAAACTCCTTTTTCTTTTTACACTTATGTTCCTAGTCCAAAAAATATAGGTAATTGCGAAAACTAACAATAAGTAAAACCCCTAATCTTTCAGGGAAATTCCTTGTAGATGCGTAATCACAAGTTATTTATTATGCTTATGAAAATTACCTCTTTCATTAAGAGTAAGGAGAAAAAATTATGAACGCAAAAGACTTTCAATCGTTTGTACGTAGAATACGCAGCTATAGAAGGAACAGAGGAATAGCGGTTTTGTGGGCTGCGGCTACGTTATTTATGCTGATCCTGTTTATGGGAATCGCAGTTGACGGCGCAAGAGTTTATTTTGCCGCCAATCAGCTGCAAAACGCAGCAGACGCGGCCGCTCTTGCAGGCGCTCGTGTGGTAAGAATCGATCAGGATGCGGCTCGTCAGCAAGCGAAATACATCGGCGGATTAAATTATTGTTTTAACAATTCTGTCGCACTTGAGCTAAACAGTGAGAAT
>Ga0154577_1178_pt1 | contig 11597 bp, 3 predicted proteins | sample RifGroF2_FD_116006 | JGI IMG/M metagenome (GOLD analysis project Ga0154577, IMG submission 116006) | Planctomycetes bacterium GWF2_42_9
AACCAGTGTGCCGGTTTTCACAGCGGTATCTATAAGCTGTTTGACCGATGATGCGGGATACTTATAACGCCTCTGATCTCTGATTTGTCTAAGCCCGCCCGCTACAAGCTTTGGCCTCTTGCGGTAGAACGACCGCCGTGACATATTTAAACATGCGGCGGTTTCCTCAAGGCTTAACAAGGAATTTGCGACGAGATGTGAAAGTGAATGCTTGATTGAAACTTTGCTCGAATCCTTGATCGTTGACATAGCGGCCTCCTTTTGTGAATCATGTTAGTAGTCGTACACGTCGGCACAGTGCAATGTTAGTCCCCGCAAAAACATGGCTTTTACACTTTCACTGTTGGCCTCGCCCTGTCTTATAGAAAATCTTATACCGCAAAAGGTTTAATGCAAGAATATCTGCCCCGCTAGTGTTAGTGTGATGTAAGTGGTTTATTTATAATGAATTGCAAATTTGATATTTTTTTACGAAAATCTCGGCAAGAAAATGGAAGTGAAAAAACAAAAAAGCTTGATAAAAATTTAAGTTATTTTGAATACATATAGTCTTGCAGCAAAAGAGGTTAGGGGAATTTGAAATACGTTGGATTATCGGTGGTAAAAATTTGAATTGCCAGGAGGTTTTTTGCCGGTATCAAAGCAGAATTTTTTATTTTTTATAAAAAATTTTATTTTTGTGTGCCAACAAGTGCCAATAGTACCACTGACAAAATAAAAAAGCCATCCATTTTTTCAAATGAATGGCTTTGATGGTAAGGGCAGGCTCCCGTGAAGGAGGGAGAGAGAAACTAGGGAGCCGCCTTGCGGGTTCTACTTTATGGCCAGAGAAATCTTAAAACTCTATACTTTACCGAAAGAACCGCATGATTGCCATTAGCAACGAATATAATAAAGCTGCCCATTGCAATAACACAACGCTAAAACTATGGGGCTGTTCGAGATTTAAAATCACTGAGATAATAATTAAATGCCGTGTCCACACCTTGGGATTCTGCCAAATTGAATACTTTATCTAAATGATCTGTAGTGTGGTAATTCCCTTTGTAATCATCTAATAAATCCCTAATACTAGCGCGAATTGCGGGGTATTGGTTAAATTTCGTGTAGACTTTTAAACAGGACAAAACATCCATTTTGACTGAATCGTCTGTAAAGCATTCTTGAAAAGATGGAGCATCAAGTAGCTTTAACAGTAAATAGACCTCTCCAGCATTCATTTCTCCTGTGGTATATTGATGAAATATTGAGTGCAAAACAGGCCCAATTTGTTTGTTAGCTCCGTAGCATGCGTTTAATATTCCTAGCATCGGCCCATTGCAATCAATTGTGACACAATTCGCCAAATTCCCAAACGAAACTTTGCATTTTTGCAAATAATCCTTTACTACCGCATTTGTAACATCAGCATTTCCATGATGAATGTACCAATTGGTTTTTGCCCATAATCCCTCAGTTTCGTTGCTAGCATCACCTTGCCTTGTTATCTCTTCTAAAATTTTTTCATTTACAAATTCAGTGTCCCCAAGTGGAGGATACCAATCAAGTTGCACCCCTAATGCACCATCGGTGTAACCCGCATTAATGCTTTTCACTATTTCTTCTGGAGTTTCTTTGGGTTGCTTTAATAATGCAAAATATACTTCGAACTTGTGTTTCTTGAGATTTAATTCACGTTGCGTATTTACCACATGTCGCACTATACCTTTTAAATCACCATCTGATTCTCTGTTTATTTGTTTTTTTGCAAATTGATAGCCTAAAACAGCAGAAAATATAATTACCAAAATCACAGATAAGAAAATAGATACTCGTTTTAACATTGGATGCCTCCGTACACGAAAATAATATTTATTTTTTCTTTATTCATTTGTAGGTTACAGTTACACATCGTCCTTTCATGTCACAAGTCATATGTGTCCTCCAACCATTGCGATGTATCACAAGTTTGCTAAAGGAAATACCTTGACACGGCTCGCCCAAACCTTCTATAGCTTCATGCTCAGCGCGTTTCCAGGCAGGATCATCATCGCTTGGCTGGATTTCCTGGGGATCTTGAAGCACAACTTGATTATATGGAGTTAGCCTACCATAAAGAGGACCATATAGTAATCGACTACTACCAGCAGGGCAATAAAAACCATAACCAGTGCAATTCTCTATTCTCCATACAATTACTCCCGCTTGAGTGGCCGAACTTAAGGTAGGCAAATCTATTCCAATTGGCGACTGTATGGGGTTATATCCATCAATTAGATCACCAACATAAGGCACTGTTTCGAGATTATTATAGCGGTAAGTGTTCACACGTGATGCACTGCATTTTCGTATGTAGGTCAAGCTTCCACACTCGCACAAGCCAAACTTATCTGTCTTGTTAATAGAATTACTGCGAACATACTCAAACAAATTCATTCCATCGCCTGTCTGAACCAATGGACTAAACGGATTTATTGAATTTCCGTTGGGCACAATTCCTCGTGGATCAGGCTGCATCCATCTGCCAAGTGAGTATGAATACGTTCTATTCAAATTCTCCTGTAACCATATCCCTTGAACATCATCAACCCGCTTGCCTGTAAACATATAGGGATTTCCGAATACCGATAAGGAATCAGGCTTCCCATAGGCATCATAAGTGAAAAACTCTCTATCTTCCTCTCTGCCGTATTTACTGCCGATTACGCCCATCACTGAGCCAAGAGCATCGGTAAGATAGTAGTAGTCGGTTTCTGTTGATGTGTCCGGAAATACAGTTTGCCACGGGTGATCGCTCAAGTGTTTGGCATAATCCCTGAAATTCACATTTGGGTCGCTATCCTCATTATATGTGCTGCTGGTAGTAAGCCATGCATCACAGAATCCAACAAGCCAGTTAATATCATTTGGCTCTACACTGCTATATGGCTCAGGCGTGAACATGCCAAGGACTTCATCGAAACCATTGCCGTAAACGAAATTCCTTTGCCAAGTATTATTTGAAACCTCGGCTATTACCCTGCCCATAGTATCATAATAATAATAGGTCGTCGTGCTGTCGGTAGTTTTCTTTATTCTTCTGCCAAGCGAATCATAGGTAAACTCAACAAGCGAGGTTGTCCCGTCAGGAACATTTACAAGCCTATTACGGTAGTCATACTGATAGCTAATTCCGTTTTCGTCAAATTCCATATTGCCGTTATCATCGTAAAAGAGATTGGCATCGTATGTAAGGCCCCAGCCATAGTCATAATAAATTCCATCATATTGATTGAGATTATTATGATAATAAGTATTCGTGAAACCTTCCTTGGTATAATGGGTCAGCCGGTTACCGAGATTATCATATTCAAACTCTTCGGTTGCGTATTGTGGCCCGCTTGCCTCCATGCCCATGAGCATCATACCGCCGCCATTATCAAAAACAAAGTCAACTTCTTGCTCGAATGAATCATAAAGCGGAAGCGAAGCAGTCTCATTTGGTGTCGGAGCAGAAGCCGTTACGCTTTCTTGTATAAGCGTCTGCTCATCTACAAGCGTACCAGTCGCATCATATTGTCTTACGACCTCGGTGGCAGGAGTTGTGTCAAAGGATGTTTCAATTACTACCTTGCTTCCATCATCAAGGAATAAGGCAAAAGAGATAATCCTCTGCTGATTGTCATAGATTATCTCAGCAGATTTATTGCCGTTTTCATCATTGATGGTTTCTGTGGTAGTCGTACTTTCATTAGAATCTAGTACGGCAAGAGCAACTACATTGGCATAAATATTTCGGTAATTCTTATACGCCTGCATCTTGGACTTGACTTCTTCAATGATATTCTGCTGCGGTCGGGCTTTAGACAGAGCCTTAATATACAGACCCTCAAAGTCTATAGAATCTGCCGACAGCCATTTCAAGGCTATTGCAGAAGCTACCTGAATATCAATGATGCTCTTATTCATGCTCCATCCCGACAAGCTGCCGTATTCAACGTAAATCAATCTGCGAAGTTCATCATAAGTGTACTTGTCCCAGACCGGCGTTTCAAGATGATTATATTTTACCGATGTCCTGTTTGACAGGTCATCATAGGTGTATATAAGGTCAAGGAGCGTCTCGGAACCTTTTACGGAAGCGATCTCCTCAAGCCTGCCAATATCATCAAAACCGTTGGTTGTAAAAATCTCAGCCTGTGTATATTCTTTAGTTTTTACCTGGGTTCCGATATAAGAATATTCTGCGATTTGAGTACCATCCTTTTCAACGGTCTTTATCCTGCCAAGACCATCGTAAGTATATTCAATAACCGCTCCGGTTATGCTATCTTCCTGTAAGAGGATGTTGCCCGACTGGTCATAGCTATAAGTAATAGTTGCGGTCGTATTGCTATTGCTGTCGTAGGTGGTAGTTTCAGTTTCTTTTAAGCCAAACCCATTGTAGGTAAAGGCGGATTGGGAAACAGTTACTCCGTCAGCCATCTTGCTGGTCGATACAAGTCTTCCCGCTCCATCATATTCAAAGTTGGCTATGAAAGTCGGATTTGTCAGACTGTCAGACTCCTCAAGAACTCTGTCAATCGCATCATAACTGTAATAAATAGAACTGTTATCCCGCTTGGTTTCCTGGTCAATTGTTCCGCAAATATCATAATAATAGTTAATGCTGTTTCCATCGGGATAGGTTATTTGTATAACCTTATCATTCTTGTTATAGGTATAGCGTGTAGTCTGCACGTTCGGATCATAACCTGTAATTGAGGCCTGTCTGCCGAGCCTGTCGAATTTATAATCAGTTGTTTTGTTCTTGTTGCCTGCATCCTCGATTTTTCGGTTCTGATTGCCGAAAGCATCGTATTCAAAGGCCGTAATAACTCCGTCAACGGCAACGATAGATTTATTTCTGCCGAGATCATCATAATAGTAGGTAGTCGTAATATCAGAAGCCGATGACCTGTCAACAGTGCTTGTATAAACTCTGCCGAAGTTGTCATAATCAAACAGTGTAGCAACGGTTATAGAGCCGCTGGAGTTATAATTTATCTGCTCTTGCTTTGTCAACCTTGCGGGGTAAGTGGAGTTTTCATAATAGAATCGCTGCTCGTTGCCTTCAGGGTCAACAACACGTTCCTTGCGTCCTATTTCATCGTAATAATAGACCGTTGTCGCTGTCTGGGAACCGTTATAATACTTCTTTTGCTGATAAATCGAGCCTGTATTGCTGTCATAAATGGAATCTTCGACCATATCTATGGCTGTATTGACGGCAGAAGTAGAGGCAGGATTTTTCATTATTGCCTGCCGAAGTTGGTGGTTAAGATTGTCATACTCAAGCCTAATTTGTTCCAATTCAACATCGTCGCCAAAGTTTGTTGCAGTGCCATTGCAATCGAAAGAAATTTGTTCGAATGCTCTGCTTAGGCTATCATAATACGAAATCCTATAATTCTTTTCAGCATCAACCGTTTTATAAACTCTTCCACCAGCATCATAATATGTGGTTGTGATGAAACCGTTGGGATCGGTAACTGTTAATTGTCGCCCATCTTTATCATAGCCGAAAAATGTAGACAGCCCCTCACCATCAATAATTTCAGTTCGACGTCCACGCGAATCATATCTGTATTCGTTGATAACATCATTTGGCTCATCAAAATTATTTGAATCCAGAGAGCCATAACCTTTACGAATTACTTTGCGAACATTATCAGCAACATCAAACTGGTAGAGTTTTATTATATCATTCGCATCATTGCAATAGCCGGGTAATTCACATACACGTTCTTTCCAAATACGGCCAATAGCGTTATATTCCTTGCGGGCATCCATCAGTAAAATATCATTCGCATCATAACTTGCTTCACGCAAAAGCTGACTTGCGGAATCATAGTAATAATCAGTGTAAGGCCCATAGCTAGTTTGTTTTTGGCGACGTTCAAGTCTGTCAAAATTATCGTAGTAGGATAATTCTATTGTACCATCGGGATTTGTCTGTTGAATCAAATTGCCGTTGTCATCGTATTCTTTTCCGGTAACTAGCACATTGGTTGTACCATAGCCAGTAATATTTTGTGTTACGAGGCCACGGCCATCTCTGACAACCTTCACCCATTTGCCGCCGGGGTATATTGTTTTTTCAAGCTCACCTTGATTATTGTATTCATAACTTGTTGCAAGTTCTATGCCATTAACATCCTGTATTTCACTTATCTTCCGGCCCAGGAAATCGTAACTATATTCAGTAATTATCCAGTCATTAGGATCATCGAAATCGAATGCGCAGCCATCGATTGCTTGTCTTATAGTCTTCGTATGACCATCACTATCATAGGTATATTTTGTTTGTGAAATAAGAGCAAGGCTTGAATCAACATCATTTATATCATTTGCATCGGCAAGAACAAACTCACTTTCCACCTGACCTGCCGTGTTATAGTGTGTACCTGTTACGACACCGGCAGGAGTTTTGGTCCGTGTGATCTGACCAAAATCATTATATTGATAGATCGTAGTCGCCTCATTGGGCCCGCCAAAATCTTCCGTTTGAGAATTCAGATTTCCGGTAACAACGTCATAGTTGTACTTGGTTGTAACCAGATTTCCATTGGTATCTTTTCGTTGCTCCTGCTTTACGCGAGCGGCACCATCGTAAAGATAATGAATTTCTTGCCTGCCCGCCGACGTTTGAGGCCGCTGTTCTAATTGAGGATAATTCCTTCCATTGATATTGATGAATTGTGAATAGTTAGTTACTCCTCCTCGCGCATTAGTGTGCTCAATGAGATCAGAACCAGAATACGAATACTGCTCGTGATTGGCAATACCAGTGGTATCGACATCGTAACTGTATGATTCAACAACTCGCTTATCACTGTTATAATTTTCAACGTCCTTGCGTTTACCCGATGGATAGATGGTCGTCTTAACACCGTTCACATCGTCATAACTGTAATAAGTTGTGTACGTTGTGCCGGTGGGTTCGGCAAGACTAGTCGTTAATTGATCGTATTCAATTTTTCTGACAATATTCGTGAGGCCAGAATCAGTATAATAGGATTTGATGCAGCGTGCATGGCCACTATCAACCCAGATATATTGTGTAATTGTGAAATTGTTTACATCGTAAACCAAATCCTTGAATTTGATTATTTGAGAATTATGGATTGCCGCTTGCGAAGTTAATATGGGTTGGACAGTATGGATATATGCAGGATCAGTCAGTTTGTTGGCATCGTACTGATCCCAACGAATAACATCACCGGCATAATTGTACTGCTTCTGAATTAAACCCTCAAATCTGCTGTCATTGTAGTCGGATGTGTAGTAGTACTCGATTTTCTGGAAACCAGTGGTCTCGCCGCAACTGCCGCAACCACTGCCGTCCGAAGATTGAACTATTTGATTTTTGGCGTCATATTCGGTATGCCATTGCCGTGCGGTTTCTCCGTTTATTAAATATGTAATATCGGCAGTTGAATAGCCATAGCCAAGATTTGTCCAATCATAAGAATATTTTTTACTACTTGAACTATAACTTGAGCCATTATATGCGCACTGAATGCGATCATTTGCGTCATATTCATATCGCCACTGAATTATGCCTTGTCCTTTATTTTGTGCAGGAGTGCAATATTCTGCACTGGCAGCAAGTTTCTGATCTTCACCCTGCAATGTCGAATTGACCGAGCAATCATAAAAGAATTTGCCTTGATCCCCCAAATCCTGATAAATGTAATCAGGGTCATGGTGTGTATGCCAGCCCGCGCTTGTCATATAGCCCGGTAGATCATTACTCACAGGTTTATTCCAACATGGGATTTTCGCAAGATGATAAATGCCTGTACTATTTCCATACGCTAATTCAGTAGATTGGAACTGGCACAGTTCAGGATCGCAAGAATAAATTGAAGAATGCCATATGTATCTCCATTCAGGATCGGCAGTACAAGGGTCAGGGCCATAGACACGCGTTATCTTCTGCATATTTGCCCCGCCCGTTGGGGGAGCGTTTCTGGCGCATACATCTTTAATAACTTCAACTGTTATATTGCCAGTTGTTGTCTTAATAGGAGAGTGACAACCCATGTAAAGCGTATAAGTCTCAAATTCAAGGCCGAAAGTAGCAGTAGAACCTGGTTTGCGCAATTGTGGATTCGATGGAGTTGCATGAATATCTGGAAGGCTACCGGCACTTATTCCATATTTGGAATTGACTTTTGTAATACTTGTTCCATCTAGAGATATCCCGCCTGGAAAAAAGGCATCGAAATCCTCTTGGCTTCCATTCACCTGAACCGTAAACATCTGCCCTATCATCATGCCGCATTCTGAGTGCTCTACACAAGTGTTCTCACAGTTTCCACAGAGTTCACTTTCGGGGTGGGTAAGTGTCCAGAACAAGATGCCTTGGCCTGAATCCCCAGTTGATTCATCACATGCACCAACAGTCAATGTAATAGACGAGCCTAATTCAGCCTTATTGTACCAGTAAAACTTGAATTGCTCAATGGTTTGCGGGTAGCATAAAGTCTCTAGGCCAATATCAAAATCACCGAAGCTTTGTTGTACAGGGAATGCAAATAGACCGATTACAAAGCACAAAAGAATTTGAACGATAACTTTCGAACTGAACTTCCTTGAAAACATTTATAACCTCCCTAAAATAAGTGTTAAATTCTGGTGCGCAAATAAATGAGCACATTATTACATGCCAAACTTAATTTCAGCAAATCGCTTCATCACAGAAGTAATACAATCATTTCGGCCCAACAGCGTGGTACAAAATAACCCCACGATAAACCAGTCGTTAGTAAAAAGGCTGGTGCGCCGGTATTAAACCAACACGAAAATACATAAATACAAACACAGATAGTTTCATGGACAGGCTTTTAGCAGAGCTTGGGGGCCTGCTTTCTCACGCCCGTCTTGGCTCGCCAGAGCCAGCAAGAGACGCTTAGGCAGCGCCCCTTTACGGGGCACTGTAACCTAACGTTCTCTTGCTTGAAACTGGCGATTTCGACGGAACGCTTCAAGTCCAGTGGACTAGCATATTAAGTTTTCTTCGGAAACTATTATCTAAAATTTCCGACAATAAAAAAGTAATTTACCACCTTTTTTCTTTTAAACAAGTAATTTTTTAGAAAGTGACAACAGTATGTCAAGGCAACCTAAAATTTATCCTCAATTAGCCTTTCTACAAAGTTGTCCGCCTCAAGTGAAGTTTCACCAGTTCAACACTAGGCGCCCGAACCGTCAGGCCGGACAACCACGCCCACGCCTCTTTTCTCATTATCCTAATATCGCACAATCTTTTTTTGTAAATCCCAAATCGGCGCAATAAAAAAGCACCGTTGCAAATCACGCTCAATGCAGGCCCGGTAGAGCCTTGAAGAACGCAAAAGCTAACGGTGCTTTCTGCATACATAAACAGAAAGCACCGAGCCTTCCACACGCTTCTTCATTTACAAACTACCGGTTTGCATTGAAACGTCTGAAATCTCAGTGTTACTAAATTAGTCACTATTCAATTTTCAGAAAGATACTATGACAGCTATACTACAAAGAGCTACGCCTTTAAGTCAATGGGAAATATAAGTTTTTTTGTTTGCAGGTGAACAATTATCCTAGCCGCTTTGCTATTTCAATCGCATTTTCTCTTTCCATTTGACGGTAGATCAGTGTTGCATCGAGTGTCTTGTGGCCTAACGCAGCCTTTGCCTTAAATTCGCCAACCTGTGCAGAAATTTTGTCGGTCACAGCATGGCGAATCTGGTGCGGATGCCAATCGGGGACGCTATGGCCATCTTTTCGAGCGGCTTCAATTCCTCGCTGGACAGCTTTATAATAGCTCGCAGCATTATAACAGGGCGAATACTCTTGGGCCACACATCTTACACCAGGCTTATTGCCTTTATTCATTGGTGTTTCTCTTTTTGCGTGGATTAAAGCCCGTCGTTTTTTTTCAGATTCCTCTGGCTTAAAACAAAAATCTTCATGATTCCGTAGTAAATACGGTATTAAAAGAGCCTGTGCCAGTTTCCCAAATATAACTTCACGGACATAATTTTGATCGTGCGTTGTATTCTTGAACTTTGTCGGATAATAAATCCAATAGTCCTCGCGTTTAACAATATCAGCAGGCCGCAGAATACAAATCTCGTTGCTCCGCATACCCGTAATAAGTTGAAGTCGAAGCATATCTGCAACAACAGGCCCAACATACGGAAGAATAACCTCGACGTGTTTAGGGTCAACAGGCTTGACTTTCATCGGGTCTTTAACTTCTGCACCGGCAATTTTATTTGTTTTATTAAGTGGCTCCAATGATTCCAGTGCATACGCTATATGTGCTGGCGCATAGCCCTCAGAAATTCCCCATGTGAATGCCCGGCAGATTCGCCTAACCCATCTATTGATAGTTGTTATTGATCGGACGATAGGAACTTCTTTGTTTTTTGTTTTGCGCGTTTCAGTAGCAATGGATTTTCGCAGAGCCTTAAGTTTTTGTGGGGTCAAGTCTATTACTCGTTCATTGCCATGATATGTGACCAAATATTTATAGGCTCGCTCAAAATCTTTGGGTTCTCCGCTATCATTGGGAAATGAGGCATGAATATGAGCCATATAGAATTGAACGAGTGAAGCAATCGTACCATCGAATTTGCCGACGTTGGCACATTTGTTTACAGCCAATAGATACATACGCCTTGCGATTTCGATGGCATCACTTTCATTGGAAACGGCATAGGCTTTTTGCATACCCTCTGGAACAAGTGCATAATTTTTAAAATTTTGCTCACCAGGCAGGCGAACTCTCCAATAAAAACGCCCTCGTTTTGGGTAAATGTGGCCAGGAAGATCAATTTTCTTAGACATACAATTCTCCTTTCAAAATGGTTTAAATTGTTACCCAAATTGTTACCGGCAAAAAATGCCGATGCAAGGGGATGTATGTAAGCTGTTGATTTTAAGAGGCTTGTAAAACGCGTCCGAAGGGATTCGAACCCCTGACCTACGGATTAGAAATCCGTTGGGCAAGGAGTGCGGTAAGATCTTATGGGAGGCTAAGAATGCGCAGAACTTCAGCAGGGAGTGGATCGAGAAGCTAAAGAAAGACCAGCAGGAGGCGGGGGCTGATATTGAAACGCTGCGCGAGGATTGTTTAGAAAGGTTCTTTGGCTGTGTTCGGAATGACAGAAACACGGTCTAGTTGCGCTAGGCCGTGCCACAAGATTGGAAAATATGGTACATTGTAGCTGAGTGGTTGTGTCGCCCTGCGATGATTTCGCGGTATATATATCGCACAAACCCTCGATTGCCATCGGGGGCTGGTAAATTTAGCCTTTTCAGGGCTGAAGACCGGAAAGTTTTCTACAAAGCAGAAATTAATAATTTGAAAGTGGAATTTGCTTGAAACATAATTGAAACTATTTATTATCTAAATTGGCCGGGAGAAATCGGCCAATTAAATTGGAATCACTGAGATTTCAGACGCTTCAATCTAAACCGGAAGTTTGAATGAGGAAGCGAATGGAAGGCTCGGTGCCTTTTTGTAAATGTGCTTGGCTGACTGTTTGTCTTTGTGGCGATCCTTTCCAAAGCGTTTTTAAGCCAAAAGACGAAAGTGAGCGTAATGT
>Ga0154577_1129_pt5 | contig 11507 bp, 11 predicted proteins | sample RifGroF2_FD_116006 | JGI IMG/M metagenome (GOLD analysis project Ga0154577, IMG submission 116006) | Planctomycetes bacterium GWF2_42_9
TGTAAGAGCATGGCCGAATTCAGCTTTGAGCCGCTTGGTATCACCCATGTCGCTGGCACTAACTTGTATTGGGTTTAAAATATCAACGCCGATTTCTATCAAATCAGAAATCAGAGGATAAATATTGCCGCAGGAATGGAAAAATACTTTTGCCCTGCTGTTAGATTTTATGGAACTGATTATTTCCGCATGAAATGGCTTAATAAGAGTACGGTAAATTTGAGGAGAAAGCAGCAAGCTGTCTTGCGAACCCATATCATCTCCCATTATAAAAATATCTATATAATCTTTCACCTCATGTAAAAAATTCTTTATAGCCGCTATCATCAAATCGGTTATTTTTCTCAGAAGCACAATAACGAATTCCTGATTTTGCATAAGGTCTATCATAAAATTTTCTAGACCTCGCATATGATATATTTGCTCACACAGACAGGTTCCTACACTACCTGAAATCGCAAAATCCGTTTCGCTTCGCAACTTTTTAAATTGCTCCTTTAATCCTTTGAATCGCGAAGGATGTGTGGTCTCCGGCCATGGATAGCGGCTTATACCATCGATATCAACATCCTTCAGTGGCATATCTGAATAGGACGGGAAATAGTACAATCCGCTTGGGTCTAATTGCCACAATACGCCCCATCCATCAATGTATGACTGCTGAGAAATATCTTTACCAAGCATTGACGGTGCCCCGCCTGCATATATGGGAAAAACATCTCCACTAAGACAATCAAGCGTTTTGATGTCTAATTTCGCGTATTGCATTGCTTTGGACAGCACATGGGAATCACAATGAATACCAAGCAACTGTTTCAATTTATCATATAACAATAGATGGATTGATGCTGCCCCGGCACCACCGAGAAAATTAGGCACTCTATCAGGTTCTTTGTGATTGATTGCCGCTAAAACACGCTCTCTTGAAGTCATTTGTTTCATATTCGTTCCCGATATAAATCAATACCCGTCAAAATTTTAAAATACGATTTATCTTTTTTATTACAAATTAGCTTATCGCTGGATTCTGCCGGATGCATCACCTTTCATCAGTGCCAATACCTCATCAAAGCTTACAAGGTTAAAATCGCCGTGAATTGTATGTTTAAGACATGACGCTGCTGCGGCAAATTCCACTGTATCCTGCATATCCTGCTCTGTAAGTAAACCATAAATAACACTTGCAGAAAAAGCGTCTCCGCCGCCGATACGGTCGATAATATTATCAATATGATATTTACGACTGTTGTAGAATTCATTTCCGTCAAACACCATACCAGACCATTTGTTCACTGACGCCGATACGCTTTCGCGCAGAGTAATCGACACATATTCCAATTTAAACTTTTCCTGAAGCTGTCGTGCAACATCTTCGTAGCCCCGTTCATCCAATTTACCGCTATGAACATCTGTGCCCCTGGCCTTTATTCCGAAGACCACTTCAGCCTCTTCTTCGTTCGTAAATAAAACATCTACGTACTGCATTAAATCTGTCATAACTTGTTTAGCTTTTTCAGCTGACCACAATTTTTTACGGAAATTTAGATCCGCACTCACCATCAAGCCGCGTTTCTTTGCTGCTATACATGCTTCTTTGGTGATTTCCGCCACGCTGTCTGCCAGAGCAGGCGTAATGCCGGTGAAATGAAACCAATGCTTGTCTTGGAAAATTTCATCCCAATTGAAATCGCCAACCTTTAATTCTGTTATCGAGCTTCCTTTACGATTATAGAGGAAAGTAGACGGACGCTGTGATGCGCCTGTTTCAACATAATAAATGCCCAACCTAAAACCATTTTTTTTGACATAATCCATATTGAGACCGAACTGTCTCATATAATTCAGACATGCTTGTCCCACTGCGTTATCCGGAACACTGGATACCATATAACTATCCAGGCCGTAATTAACCAAAGATATGCCGAGATTTGCTTCTGCGCCGCTATAGAGCACATCAAATTCTCGTGCCTGAATAATACGCTCATGACGTTTTGTAGACAAACGCATCATGAGCTCGCCAAAAAAAACTGCCTTTTTTTTCGTATTTATTTGCTGCATTCTATATTGCCTTCCTTCGCTTGACGAATCAGATTAGTAAATCTCCTAGCATTTTCGGTAATTTTTTGATATTCTTTGTTTGCCATCATAGTCTTGTTAACGAGGGCGCTGCCAGTGCCAACTGCGATAGCACCCGCCTTTATAAAAGCCGCGGCGGTGTTAAAGTCAATGCCTTTTGTGGGAAGCAACTCAACTTGCGGAAACGGCTCCCTAATGGCTTTAATGTAGTTTGGTCCGCCTATATCTCCCGGAAAAATCTTTACAACATCAGCTCCGGCTTCCCATGCATTAATTATCTCTGTGGGCGTTAGCGCGCCAGGCATTACTACAACACCGTAGCGTTTGCAAGTATTGACGACATCTGCCATGTATGCAGGAGAAACAACATAACTAGCGCCTGCAAGAATGGCAAGACGGGCAGTCTCGCCATCAAGCACAGTACCTGCACCAATATAAACATCTTCGTTCCTAAGAGAGTTGACCGCTTTTTCAATAACGGTCAATGCACCGGGAACGGTCATTGTTATCTCAATAAACTTGACTCCGCCGGCATACAATGCTTTGCTGACATCAACAAGATCACCAGGGTCATCCACGCGGATTACGGCAACGACAGAGCTAGCCTTGAGCGTACTCAGAATTTTTTGTTTATCTGACATAATTTAATTTTCTCCTAATAAATCAACTGTATAGTTTCTTAATCGATACACCACAATCATCAGCTAGACCCTGTAGTCTAATCATGACATGATCCGGCAACATCATACCTTCCTTTAAGACCTTGGCATGAGCCTCCCATTCCATTTCACCAGGAAGATAAATGCGTCCGACACCTTTAGCTTTTGGTGCACTTTTTATAAATTGAATCAGAGAATCCATACGCGCCTTGAATAATTCAATCGGCATAAACGATTCGATATTAATAGCTATGAAAGCATGCGACTGGTTTACGGGCGTAGGCATTTCCTTTACCCAACTGGTCACCTGGTTTCCAAACGCACCACCGGCCAATATGCCGGTAAAAATCTCAACCATCAGCGCAAATCCATAACCCTTATGTCCAGCCATCGGCATCAATGCCCCGAATTCAGGATACCCATTAGGATTCGTTGTCGGCAAACCATCTTTATCAATGATCCAGCCTTCCGGAATCGATTTACCAACATCCATTGCCGCATATACCTTACTCGCCGCTACTACACTTGTAGCAATATCAAGCATCACGGGATACTCTTTGTCTGCCGGTACTGCATATGCGATAGGGTTTGTTCCCATCACCGGAACGCGAGCACCAGGCACTGCTACACCAGGATCGACATTGGTAAAACTTAGACCTATCATATCTTTTTCGGCAGCCATATTGGCATAGTATCCTGCGCCACCATAATGACCACTGTCACGTACGGCAACATATGCGATACCTGTATTTTTGGCTTTTTCAATCGCCAGGTTCATGGCCATCACCGATGCAGGCATCGGCATTGCATGATGATTGTCTATAAGACCCCAACTATGTCCCTGGCCAATCACCTCTGCGCGTGCGTTTATATCCATACGTTTGTCGCGATAATTTTTCATAAGACCGCGTAACTGCTTGGTGCCATGCGTATAGACACCCCATGTATCTGTCTTTACCAAAACTTTAGCAGTAACTTCAGCATCATTAGCATTAAGACCACCTTTTACCATGGCTTCAACACAAAATGCCTTCAAGACTTCCGGCTGTATTGCTTTTTCACATAAACCCATTTTTTTTCCTAACACAATCAAGAATTAACCCCGTTAACGATATTTTTCAGTTGCTTGCCATGATGCCGCATAACTACCAGTTTCGCAGCCATGCTTCGGAGATATTTTACGGAACGAACACTGGCTGCCGCAATATGCGCACTAATAATAACATTATCCATCATCAGGAGCGGACTATCCATATTAATAGGTTCGGGATTGGTCACATCCATTGCTGCCGCCGCAATGTGTCCACTTTTTAGAGCCGCCGCCAAATCATTACCGTCAACTAAATCACCGCGACTAATATTGATGAATATTACACCTTTCTTCATCTTTGCTATAGACGCACTATTAATCATGCCTCGAGTTTTTTCGTTTGCCGGACAGTGCAGTGAAATGATGTCGGCATTGACATATATTTCTTCAAGAGAGGCAGGAATAAAGCCATCTTCTTTAATAACCTTTGCATTGACCACAGGATCAAAGACCATTATTTTACATTTGAACGGTTTCAATCTTAACGCAACTTCCCTGGCAATCTTGCCATACGCAACCAACCCTACTGTCAATTCACGCAATACCTGCAATTGATTTAACGGCACAGGCAGTTTCCATTGTTTATCACGACGTATTACATCCCAGCATGGAACAGTTTTGCGTATAGTGGCAAGGATCATTGCGAGTGTATGATCGGCCACCTCGTCTGTGCAGAAATCAGGGATGTTACAAACGGGAATACCCTTGGCAGCGGCCGCTTTGCAATCCACATTGTCGTAACCAATACCGTATCGCACGATAATCCTGCACTTCTGCATTGCGTTTATAACATTTGCATTGACCGGTGCAAATTGAGCGATAACATAATCCGCATCCGAAACCAGTGATATCAATTTATCTTCACCATCATATTTTTTCTGATCCATCACAACCAAACCTGCTGATTCCAGAATGCCTTTTTCAATGCTTATATCATCAAACCCATAATCTGTAACAACAACTTTCTTACTCATTATATTTTCTTTCATTCATATAACACATTCTACACTGCTACAACAATACATTGTGAATAAGAATTGATTATTCCTTATGCCTCATTCACGACCGGATTTTTCAAAACTCCTATCCCTTCAATTTCAACTTCCACAGTATCTCCATGGCGCAGCCATACAGGCGGTTTCTGGGCAAAACCGCAACCGGCAGGAGTACCGGTTAAAATAACTGTTCCTGGTATCAGGGTCATACATTTGGAAAGATAACTTATGATATAATCAACTTTGAATATCATTAGTGATGTATTGGAATTTTGCATAACTTTGCCATTGACTCTGCTGCAAATATTGCAGTTGTTCGGGTTAATGTCTGTCTCGATCCAGGGACCCATTGGCGCAAACGTATCAAATGATTTACCTTTTGCCCACTGGACATCATTTCGCTGGCAATCGCGAGCACTAATGTCATTAGCGCATGTATATCCGAGTATATAATCTCTGACATCTTCCTGGCGTATATGTCTGGCAGCTTTCTTGATTACAACTGCCAACTCTGCCTCATAATCCACTTCATCAGGGGCCATTTTAGGCACTACGACAGGAGCATTTGGATCATTTATTGTTGTAACAGCCTTAATAAATAGTGCAGGCGTTTTCGGAAGTTTTTCGCTACCTTCCTCTGCGTGCGCTTTGTAATTAAGTCCCAGTGCAAGCAGATTACTTGGAACTATCGGCGCAAGCAACGCCACTTCCGACAATTTCAGCTTACTGCTGGTTAATTCCCAATCTTCAAGAAAACTCCCTTCGACAAGAACAATTGAATCTTTCTCTATTACGCCATTGTGAATTTTCCCGTTTTTGTCTTTATAACGTGCTAACTTCATTTATTTATCTCCAATTTTATTTTTAAAAATCTCTGGAATAGCCGCAAGACCATCCACCATCAACAGTCAATACATGACCGGTTATGTACTTGCTACAATCGCCTGCTAAAAACAATGCCGCATTTGCTATATCATCAACATCTCCGGGACGACTCATCGGTATATGAGATAACATTTTTTGCGCGAATTCAGCCTGCGCAGCGTCTTTACTATAAAATAAGCTTTTGGTACCTTCAGTTAGAATTGAGCCTGGAGCGATAGCATTTACATTGATTCCAAACTGCGCCAATTCCAATGCCATGGCTTTGGTCATATTGTGTACGCCTGCTTTCGCCGCAATGTATGCTATTTGTCTTCGAGCCGGAATACTGCCAAATACCGACCCTATGTTAATGATCCTTCCCTGCTTTTGCTCAATCATAACAGTAGCAACTCGTCTCGAGCACATAAACACGCCAGTCAAATCTACCGCTATAACTTTATTCCAATTTTCAATCGTGAACTCATTTACATTAACCCGTTTGCCGCCCGAATTTATCCCAGCATTATTTATAAAAATGTCGATACGTGCAAACTCGTTAAGCGTTGTTTCCAAAAGACGATTTACCGATATTTCAGAGGAGACGTCGTTTTCTATAAAAATACATTTACCATATACGGCCAATTCTTGAGCAGTACTCTGCCCAGCCATCTTATCAATATCGGCAATAACTACGATCGCATCATTTTGTAGCATTCTCTTTGCACAGGCCTTGCCGATGCCGCCTGCAGCGCCTGTAATTATTACAATTTTCCCGGACAAATCGACCCGCATCACATCCTCACATTATTTCCATAACAGTATTAATTATTTTTTTTGAATCTGGAATGATTGCCTTTTCAAGAGGAGGACTATATGGTGTCGGAACGCTCAAGGTATGCAGCCGCCTCATAGCTATCTTCGTCCGAACAGGCATTCTGTCATTCACCATTGCAATAATTTCTGCTCCGAAACCGCATGTCGAATACCCCTCATCCACAACAACAAGCTTGCCCGTCTTTTTGACTGAAGCAAGAATTGTCTGCTCATCCAAGGGAATTAGTGTTCTAGGATCAATGACTTCGGCAGATATTTTATGTGAAGCAAGTTGGTTAGCCGCTTCTAAAGCTATATAACGCATAATTCCCGGAGCAACAATCGTTACATCGCTGCCTTCTTTAATAACTTCCGCTTTTCCGAGTTCCAAAAAATAGTCATCTTCTGGTACTGGCCCTTTTAGATTGATTAATTCACGGTGATGCAGCACCATAACAAGACTATCATCCATTATCGCACTGGCAAGAAGTCCCTTAACGTCATACGGAGTCGCAGGCATAACTACTTTGACACCTGGCACATACATAAACCATGGATACAGCGGTTGAGTGTGATGAGCTCCACTTGAAGAAGACAGTCCATACATCGCCGTTATAGTAAATGGCATTCGAAACTGTCCTGCAGAAATATATGTGAATTTAGCGGCCTGATTGACTATCTGATCCATAGCAACCGTGGCAAAATCAAGAAACATAAGATTAGCAATCGCACGCGAGCCGCATGCGGCAGCGCCTGCACACATACCAACAAATGCACTTTCAGAAATAGGCATATCGAGTACACGTTCAGGTCCAAATTCGTTGTAAAGCCCTAATGTTTCAATAAAACATCCGCCCCGGCGGCCGATTCCTTCGCCAACTATAAAAGTGCTTGCATCAGCTCGCATGGCGGATGCATAACCTTCCCGAATCACTTGTTGGTATTTCATTATTCGCATTTTATATAACCTCATTTACAAAAACATGGCGGTTTACATCGCTTATTTCGGGATATGGACTTTCGCTCGCAAAAACAACAGCAGCATCAATTTGATTTTTCATTTCACATTCCAATTGTGAAATGACTTCATTTTTTATAAGGCCATTATCCACAAGATATTTTTTTAACATGACAATAGGATCTTTTTGAAGCCACATTTCAACTTCTTCTTTGGGTCGATAGTCAGTATTTTCTCCGACATAATGCCCAAGATGCCTGTACGTTAAACATTCCAAAAAAGAGGGACCTTTCCCCTCTCTTGCTCGACACACAGCTTCATTGGCTTCCTTGCCGATACTAATAACATTATTGCCATCCAAAGTCTTACCAGGTATGCCATATGCTTGCGCTCTATCGGCAAATTGTTTCGTTAAAGTAACCTCTGTCATCTTTGTTGCGGTCGCATACAAATTGTTCTCGCACACAAATATTACTGGCAGCCGTTGTATAGCGGCCAAATTAATTGATTCATGAAACGTACCTTGATTTGCGGCACCATCGCCAAAGAAACACACAGCTACTTGGCCAGTTTTGTTTAATTTTGCATGCATCCCTGCCCCCAATGCAAGTGGAAGACCTCCGCCAACTATGCCATTGGTACCTAAGACGCCCAATTCTTTTATAAAAATATGCATACTGCCCCCACGTCCTTGGCAGTAGCCGTCCGATCTACCAAATAATTCAGCCATTAACAGTTTGGGGTCCGCACCTTTAGCAAGACAATGCCCATGGCCTCGATGCGTGCTTATCACATAATCGTCTTTGTTAAGCAAATTACAAACACCGACTGCTACAGCTTCTTCACCAATATAAACATGGCATGCACCAGGTATTTTTCCATTTAGAACACTATCCTTTGCCGCAGATTCAAAATATCGAATTCGCAGCATTTTTTTCAACAAACTAAGCAATTCATCCGGGGTTTGAATATTTTTACTTTTCAAGCACATTAATTATTACCTCTGGTTTTCAGTCGTACTTACCTATTTCTAGTCCTTTTTCCACAAAAAATCTGTATGTATCATAATTAACTTGATGCGGGACACTATGATCCACCTGTAAAACATAACCACTGTTTTGCATAGCAGCAGGAATTTTTGTTTCAAGTTCAACCCGCACCGCTTCAAGGTCGTTTGCCACAAGAGTACGGACATCCATGCCGCCCATAAATGCAATATGTTCTCCAAAATTCTTTTTAAGTTTTACCAAATCCATGCCTGCTTTGACTTCCATAGGCTGAAGACAGTTAATTCCAGCTTCAATAAGAGCGGGAACAAGCGGCTCGACATAGCCACAGGAATGCAGAATGACAGGAAGTCCTTTGGAATGCGCCCACTGAAACAAACGCTGATGGGCCGGAAAAATAAGTTCCCTATACATCGATGGAGACATAAAAGGTTTGCCTTTAAAGCCCAGATCGTCCCAAACCCACATACCATCCGGCAGACCTTCACGCTCAAATAGCGTGTCGAGCAGATTAATGGTTAAAGAAGTATACACGTCGCACATATCCCTAAACCAATCAGGGTCAAGGGCCATACCCATCAACAGATACTCATGGCCGCAAACAGGCGTCATAAGATCAAAAGCGCCAACAACAGCACAGGTCAGGAAAATATTGTCGCGATTGCATCTGCTTTTCATACTGCGATAAAGTTCAAAATCAATACGACGCATGATATTATTTGGGTTAACTAAATGTGGCCGAACTGTTTCATCCCAACTTTTGCGATCCTTAACCTGAAAATCCACATGTTCAGGAGTAGAGGAATGAGCTTTATGCCAACGGAGTAACGCTCCATTACCGTCCCTGACTAATTTTGTTTCTGCTGTTTCTTCGACCACTTGTTCGTCGATATCAATATCGGCAGTAAGTTCCAATGTACGGCAGCGCCTAAGATCTAGGCCGAAATGATCCTCAATCGCCATTGCCTTGTGCTTGGACTGGGATCCGATTTGTATATTGCTTATAGCTGGATCTCTATAATGACCATCCTGCACCCAACGCTTAGCGGTATCTGTCCAAAAAGCTTCAAACAAACCGATTCGATCTACTGATTGGCGTTTTAGTATTCGACTGATGCGTTCTTTACTAGTGAGCATACTTTCCGTTCCTACAAATTTCAGTTTTTTATCTTTAGCGATAGCCCTTGGTCAACTCGTTATCAACATTCATTTCATGCAACGATATCTCATTTTCAATAGAAGAGGACGCAAGCTCTTGAGGTGCATAAGTTGTCTCAACAACACAACTCGCTCATCATTAATGGGGTCATTTGCTATTCTTGCAATCTGCAGGGCCAACCCTTGTAGAATTGTGCAGTCATGCACTTGTAATTTAGGAATATTTAACATATAAGCTCTTTTAATATATCTATATGGTCTCTAAAAATTATTCATAATCCAAACAATCTATAGTCTAGTCATTCGTAATTAATATCCCACGACCCGTCCCACCTTTAGGGGTAGTATTTGGATAATCGGGATTGATTGTTTGTGTCATTACCTTTACCATCTGATCAGCTTCTATTTTTTTTTCTGTAACTGCTCCATCAGCTTTATATCGCATCTTAACGTCAGACAATTGAAAATTCCTTACAATACAATCTTTATCAGGAGAAAAAACCTCAACCCATGAATTTGGGTTATTCACATCGAACTTATAAGTCATTGACTTAGGACCAATTTCGACCAGTTTATAGCCCAATCCCACCTCTGAATTGGGGTCAAAATTCAAGACTACATCATTAATTTTTAAGCCATCAACATTCACTGCAACTTGAAATGGTGGATTTTTACAACATTTATCAAATTCTATTCCATCGAAATAGACGTTCTTGATATTTCCAATTGGGTCTGCAAAATCATTATCTCTTCCCATTTCCAAATTTGGCTGGTCATATATTTTGATGTCACTAAAACCCTTTATGTTTTTTATCACAATATTTTTTATATCACCCGCAGTCTTTTGTCCATCTGAATAAACCTTTGTACCAGGCAGTAAACGCAGGCCATTAGGGTTGCTTGATTGCACATCCTGCACTAAAATATATTCTATATCACCAAAACTAAACCCTGTATGCTTCCAATCCCAAGCAAGCACTGATATCATATCATCCTGCGTAGTTCCACTGATATTTCGAATAATTCCATATCGAGCAGGACCATTGACGTGAACTCCATCTCGTTTATGATTTTCAAAACTGATATTTTCCACTAAAAATTCTTCGCAACATGTCATTTGAATGCCATGCGGCAAACACTGACGTATAGTAACATTCCTCACTTGGACTCTGCGTATATTATTTAGAAGAATTGTACCGTGTGAACTTAATGATCCGTTTGGATCGCCAAAGCCATTATTATTACCATTGCTTTGATTACACGCTGTCGCTAAAGTAGTCCAAATACCACCATCAATAATAATATCACAATCAGAACCTTCTCCAACCAAAATCGGTTTATTCGCCCCACTTAATAAGTGCTCATTGCGAACCATACAGGTATTAGTGTTCGGTTTCAGTCGAATCTCCGCCTTCGGATCGGCAATGAGACAATTCCCTGACCTTAAGATTAATGGCGCATCTATGTAGTATGGTTCTTTACGATATGGAATATATACAGCCTTATTGTCATTTAATGCTGTTTGTATTGCATTGGTCCATATCTCAGCCGTTACAGCTATTGTTTTTGTGACACCATTATTGTCCGGCCATTTTTCAGACCAGCTTTCTTTGATTACTTTATTTTTAAAACTATTTATGTCACATACATTTTCAAGCAACTTCCTCCTGTCTGCAGCCTGATTAACACAATTCGAATCAAATTCAATCCCTGCACTCTGTAACTTTTCCTCAATAGAAGATATAATTTGCTTTTCATTGGGTCTTTCAGATGAGGGTATGCCATAAAGTTCATCACATTTACGAATAATATAACTGCCTAAAGCTCGGCGCAACCAAGCATATTTCCCTTCCTGAAGAGCATTTTTTATTTCATTCGTCATCTTAT
>Ga0154577_1069_pt1 | contig 11505 bp, 12 predicted proteins | sample RifGroF2_FD_116006 | JGI IMG/M metagenome (GOLD analysis project Ga0154577, IMG submission 116006) | Planctomycetes bacterium GWF2_42_9
CACCTTTCATCGGAAAAAAGGCTTTTTTTGAAAAATTGTAACTTGCGAATAGAACGAATTTACGTAAAACTAATCTGAGTCCTCAGTCCGAGTCCTGTATCGATGATACGGCCTCGCGGCTGTATGCTGCAGCGCCTGGTGCAGCACGGATTTTTCGGGGTGCAGAGTTGCGATAAGAATCCTCGAGTGTTGTTCGGAAATTATTAAGAATGCATGCCGCCGTCCATGAGGATGTTTATGCCATTGACATACGCACTTGCCTGTGAAGCCAAAAACACAACAACGCCTTTGATATCATCATTATTGGCCAACCGGCCTACAGGAACTTTTTTTGTGTAATTATTTAAAAATTGTTCATGCTGGCCTGCAAAGATTCCACCGGGACTTACTGAATTAACTCTAATGTTTTTATCGGCAAGGACTCTTGCAAGATAGCGAGTTAACGTGAACATTCCGCCTTTATGGAAGAAGTAATCCGGAGGAGGCACATCCCATCCTGTTCCTTCATAATTCGATAAATCAGGCCCAAACATTCCCATCATTGAACAAATATTCACAATTGAGCCTCCGCCAGACTGGCCGATAAGGTCTGCCATTTCGCGGGTTATGTCGAACATACCTGTAGCATTTACCCGCATAGATTCACTAAATTGGTCAACCGGAGAGGTATAGGTTTTCATTGGACGCAGAACTGCGTTATTAACAAAGACATCCAGCCTTTCGAATTTTGCTTTAATTTCATCTTTAAGTTTAAGGACTGAAGCATGATCAGCCTGGTCAACATACATTGCTGTAATATCAAGACCGTCTTTTTTCATTTCACTTATAACTTTATTTGCTTCAGCAACAGAACGTGATGCTATAACAACTTTTGCTTCTGCTTCGCCAAGTGCTTCAGTTATACATCGGCCATATTTCCCTGCTCCGCCTGTAACAAGGCAAACTTTATTTTTCAAACTTAATAATTCTTTAACGTGCATAATTAATCCTTATAAATACTTTGAGTTTGGCTTTGAGGTAGTGATTTATTAAAAGCAGCTGCAATAGGATTGAAATAACCTGAAAGTCCTACGACATCGGCTCCAACACTTACAAAGCGATAGCCCATGCCAATAAGCTCTTGCAAATTACCTGTACTGCCGACTGTACCTGCAAATTTTCCTTTTTTCACAGCAACTTCAGCTATTCTCTTTCGTGTTTGAGCAATCAGAGGATTGTCCCATTTGCCAGGTGTACCAATTCCCTGACTAAAATCGCCGGGGCCAAAGAATATCATATCAATACCGGGCAGTTCACATATTGCTTCAAGCTCATTTAATGGTTCCGGATCTTCAATCTGCACCACTACAAATCTTTGCTCATTGGCGGTTTTAATATATTCATTGAAATCGACAAGGCAATATCCTCCATCAGCATTACCGCCATCGACAGCCCTTCTGCCAATTGGATGAAATCGCGTCTGCCAGATAACTTTTTTTGCATCTTCAAGACTCATAACATGAGGTACCATAATTCCTGAAGCATCAGCCTCAAGCGGCTGAATATGCGAACTGTATGAACCTCTTGCGACACGAACCATAGTATCGCAGTTGTGAATTTTTGCCGCTCTAATCTGATTTTCTATTGTTGACCAATCTGTAGGTACATGTTCCATATCTAACCAAACACAATCAAAACCGCACATTGCCGCAATTTCTACTACACGAGGATCTGCGAGGTTTATTTTAACACAACTGGCAACTTTGCCGCTGCGAAGTTTATCTAATACTCTGCTAGGACGCATCTGCATATATTTTCCTTTATAATTTTATCGTCTTGCCGCCCTGCTCCAGGCTTTCTTTGCCTGCGATGAGAGTGCTAATAATATTTTCAGTTTTACTAAATTCCAACCGAGACTTCCCCTGCTGAACCGAACGAACAAATTCAATTATATTATTGCGAAACATCGCATACCAGTTTTTATATTCTATTAGCCGCCAGCCTGTTTGACCAAAAACCGAAATCTGAAATGTAGGTGTAATATCATAAAATAAATGAATAGTTGCAAGCAGCCCCGTTTCCAACTCAATATAAACAATATCTTTATGCGAACAACTAATGTTCCGAACGCTGACAGCCTTGGGATCATCAAGCAAAGCAAACAATCCTTCCAGCATATGCACACCATATTTAGTCCAGTCTTTTTTACCGACTGAGGTAGCCAGTTCAATTTTGCCCAGAGATGCCATCTCGGTCTTTACAGATTGGCTTTCTGGTGCATACCGCATCGATGAACAGGACATCAGCAATTTTCCGTTTTCAGCTTCATGTTTGAAATATTCAAGGTCAGCGGTTGTAATCGCCAATGGTTTATCAATAAATAACGGGACGTTTGCATCTAGGAAAGGCTTTGCCATTGAAACATGATTTTCAGGATCATCACGGGTAAGCATAACAGCGTCGACCTTGCCAATCATGTCTTCGAGTTTATCAACAACAGTATCTAACAAACATGCTTTTGCGATATGCTCGGAAATTTTTCTATCCTGTGCCCAGACACATGTTACCTTTGCACCTTCGATGCCGAGAGTGTCTTTGTTGGCATTAAGGTACACAGGAATTCCTGCGTATCCGCAATTTGCCATTTCTTTTTCATTATATCCACCATTGACAATGGCCGACCATGAATAAGGATGACCATTGCCTTCGCTCATTCCAATAATGCCAAGTTTTAACATATTTACTCCTATTTAATCCAACCCGATGATTCATATTGCCATATGCAAAAATGCAATCCTGGAAAGCAAGTTGCTCAAGCTGAGCAGCATAGAACCATTAAACAACTATAAAAGGAAATTTAGATTTTTCTTTTTTCTAAGTACCAGTCTGCATGAAGCATTATCACAATTACTGAGATCAATATTGTATTCAAACCCAAGCGGCTCAAGCACACGCCTATAAAGTAAGTCACAGTGTTCGCATTCAAATTCAGCCTGGCCGCCTTCAATTTCGAATATATGTCTAAAATGCCGCTCAAGAGCTACAAGACCTTCTTTTTTCAATTGCTCTATAAGAGGAGAAAAAAAACTCTTTGCCAATCTGCTTAATATAATCAGCAGTCGCATCAGTACCAAATTTTTCATCTAGATAGTTTATGGCATAACAAAGTGCACCATGAAAATCCTTGTGCAGATATGGATTATCACTGCTTTTTAGTTCCAAAACTTTATATTGTTTTTCAGACATAGCCTTCCAACGATAAGACATTATAATTATGGAAAAAGAATTTCCTTAAATGGTATAATTAATTTTGTCGCAATGCGACTGGAGACTATTAAGTTTCTCTTTGTTTTTTTCATTTGCCGCATTAACCATTTGTGAAGTTAAATGACCTATTATTATTCCACCGCCTGCTAATACGCCATGATAACCAGCCGCCAAATATTTAACCATCCCAAGTTCATAGCCTGTCAATACGCACAATTGAGTTTCAGTTGCGATCGCTAATGCCAGTTTCATGACATCATCATTAAGAGATGAATCTTTAAACAGGCATACATTTTTATGCCTTAAAACTTTTTCATAAACACTAATGGGAACAAACGAAGCGCCCCTGCTGTAAATGCCTATTGGCATTGGAGATTTATCTACGATTTTCAAATAATGCTCTTCAATACATTCCGGCTTCATAGGTCCAGAAAACCAGGGTTCAGCTACAATTGCAATATCTGCGCCATCTGCTTTTGCATGTTTTATATGATCTAAAACTTTTGAGTATGAATTATCAGTTACCTGTACTGCAATCTTCATTTTGTCATTATTTGCATCTACCGACGCATGTACAAGCTTCCGCATATCTGATTCGGGCAGCCATGGACCTTCGCCGCAGGTGCCACCAATAAAAACGCCTTTTTGATCAAGTCTTATGTGGTGTTTAATCATTCTTTTTACCGAAGCTATGTCAATTTTGAGTGATTCTGTGAAAGGTGTGGGAGATGCCGACCATGCACCTCCGAGATCATTTCTTTTGATTTTCATTTTCATCCTTAATTATGATTAAAAGTGTATTCTAATGGCTTTTATTTTACCTATGCAATCTTCTATGCACCAGAAGAAAACAAGAAATTCATTATCAGATAATTTCAAAAAAGAAGGTTGACCAAATTTCAAATTCGCAAATTGTTGGATTATATTTCCTGAAGAACTGGCTGCTTTTGAATTGCCCCATATAAACTTTTCTTCGAGCACATTCCATTCATCATTGGCTACGTCAACAAGTCTGAGAGCAAGGCCGATTTCTCCTGCTCTATGAGCATGAATACTCAAAAGCTTACTATCCTTTAGAGGCAAAATATTGCTAGCTTGTGCCATTATTTTTGTATCTAATGGTTTTGACCATGTTTTGCCTTGGTTGTGTGAAAAAACAACATGGTTATTCAAGCTTTTATCCTGCTTTAGATCATAGCACCATGAAATGGTAATAAGCCGACCATCATGCATCTGGCAAATCCTGGATTCCCAGGGTGTGATTCCATTTAAATCAAAAAAATTGGTTTTGCAATCCCATGTTTTACCAAGGTCTTTACTTCGCAGTACAATACCGCATTGCCCGCTTGGATTTGAGCCATCCCACATTTTAAAAGGACTTCCAATAGCAAGCAGTTCGCCTGATGTTAGCTGAATACATGGTCCGCTGACTTCAAGAACTTCTGGGCATTGAGTTTCTATTACAGTTGGCACTGACCATGTCCGCCCTTGATCATTCGAAAAACTTACCACATCTTTACCAGGCAACAGGCCTCCGGTTTTTGGATTGCCTATCGGCAAATCCGGATCGCTTCTATCAAAACGGTATCCTACAGCAATAAGATTGCCATCATTAAGCAAGGTTGGTTTAACTGCTTCAGAATATTTGCAATTATCAGGATAGCGGTACATTTCACCTTGGAAACTCCAGGTATATCCATTATCAGATGAACGGACAACGTAAGTACGACTGTCGGCACTTTCAAAAGCCTCTCCAATTTCCAGCAGTACTAAAATTTCACCCGAAGGCAGTTTAACAGCTCCGGGAAATTTACCTTGCCTGCTCCGAAGTTGAGGAATAGGATTAGCATATACAATGTGCTCAGACAATTTTAAGTGTTCCATATTTTTTATCCATTTTTGAAAAATTAAAGTAAGCTTCGACTTGCGAATCAATAAAGCACACCACGTATGGGCATAGCAACTTCCCAGTGTCCCAATTTCTCGGCTTTAGTCAGTTCGCCATTTGCGGATTTAATGACGGCTGCAACAACTTGCTGGGCAGCCTGATCGATCGTCTCTTTTCCATCAATTACTCCGCTCACACAGAGATCAATGTTCTCTTCCATATTTTTGAAGGTTTGTTCAGTAGCTGTGATTTTGACTGTGATTGCAGCAGGAGAGCCTATGGGAGTTCCGCGTCCTGTGGTGAAGATGGTAATGTTACAACCTGCCGCAGCAAGACAAGTAACACTCTCCAAATCGGTATTTGGCGTATCAAGGATCACCAGACCAGGGCCTTGGACAATTTCGGACATATCAAAAAAACCGCGAATAGGAGTAGTGCCGGCCTTAGCGACATGCTCCAGCGAACGTTGAATGAAAAACTCAAGGTTTGTATTTTTTTGGGCAAAATCGTCATAAGACACTCCGAACCGATTCTTCCAGCCGCGGTTGACCTCGTCGGCCATTTCAAGTATTTTCGCACCAATCTCGGGTGTACTAGCACGCTGGGCCAGATGTTGTGCTCCGCCAACCAATTCACAGTTTTCTGCCAGAACCACAGTGGCTTGTTTTTCTACCAGCAAATCACATGCTCTGCCGACAACAGGATGACAATGCGAAAATGAATTGGCATCAGATGCGCCGCACTTGGTACCGATAACGAGAGAGGAAAACTCTACAGGCTCCCGTTTTACAGCATGGAGTTCTTCAACCATTTGTTGAACAATCTTAATGCCGGCTTCGACGGTGCGGGTGGTACCGCCCTGCACAACGTTGAGCGTTTTGACCAAACGTCCAGTGGCACTTGCCTTAGCAGGTAAATGAAGCGACAGCGACGCAGCACAACCCATAGCCAAAAAGAGCACTGCGCCAATATTGGGATGCGTCACAAAATGTTCAAGGATATTTCCAAAAAGCTCGAAATCCTTCATCTGCATATCGCAACCATGTGGATGCCCTAGACAGGTGGCACCAGGAACCGCTGCGGCTATCCGGCGGGCAATCTCCATATTACAGCCTGTCAGCGGCATTACTAAAACATAATTTCGAAAGCCGACGCTTCCATTTGATCGCTTGTACCCTTGTAATTTCATAATGCTCCTAGTTTGTTCTATATAAATCAAATTAGTTAGCGTTTAACTGTTCAATAATAGATTCCGCGACTGACTTTGCAATGACCTCTGAACCTTTTGAATTAAAATGTACATCATTTGGATCCTGGAGCTGCGACAGATTTGCCGACACTATGGCATGAAGATCATCAACGGCAACGTTCTCATCACGCATTATCTTTAGCGCAACTTCGTTGTATTGCATATCTTCGCCGCAAATACGGAACATACAGCCTTGCGGCACGGGCGTTGTTGTGGCCCAGATCAGCCGCGCGCCGGTTTTCTTCAATCTTTGCACCAGCTTTTTCAAATTTTTTGCATACTCATTAAGCGGCACTTGCGGAGGGAAACTCGCAATGTGGGCGGGGTCACGATTTTCATCCCTGCTATGAATCATATCGTGAAGTCCCCAATTGAAATGTATCACATCCCATTGTGTGGTACAAAGCCATGATTCAATATCCGAAAGTCCATGAAGAGTTGATTGGCAATTTACATCTGGGCGCCGCACAGTGGCCTTATCTTTAAGTAATTCCTTAACGAGAGGCGTGTAAGCCATAAAGATGGAATCGCCAATCAGCAATACCTTGGGAAGGTTTAAACGCAATTTCCAATAAGCGGCGAGCCAATGCACGTGCAATTCACAAAGAAGAACGTCGAGGAAATCTTGGCCTTGCTCACGCATGTCGAGGTCAGCTATGCGCAAGCCGCGCCTAATATGGTAAAAATCCTGGCGATTCTTGCAGGCCTGGAGGCAGCGTTGCGCAAGAAGATCATAGCCTTTGCCGGGCAAAATCCGATGAGCCACCACGAGGTAATGTGCTGCAAAACCATTTACTTCATAGCTCTTATTGAGGGCGGTCTTGTTTTCAACACACTGTACCAGCAATTTTGCCTGATGGTTGGCAGTGGCACGCCAGTAGGTCGCCAAGTGGGGGCGAAGATCGATAAGACGTTCTAAGCATTCAAGCGGAATGCCATTTCCGCATATCCAAATAGGTTCAGCGGGATATAGCATTTCTCGAAGTTCCAGCCAAGTCTCGAAGCCATGTTGAAACTTACGACAAGGATGCCACGAATATGCCAGAGCGTTGAGGTAAAGAAAATACGAAGCGGCAAGTGAATGCCCTTCCAACCTTTTCCACCAAATCGCCTGACCAAGGTAAACGCCGCAGTAGTCATGGTCGTACCACCAATCGGCGAATGAGATAATAATCTCTTCAATTTTTTTCTTTTCCTGTTCATTGGCAAGAGTATGGTGATAAGTCTGCAAGCCAAGTGTAACATCACAATATTGATCGGCGCTGCACTCGTGCATCTCTCCAACATCTTTGATGCCGGCGTATGGTTTTGGAAACCAGCCTCTGCCGCCCCCCCCATTGGGATGTTTCGTCTCAGCAGCGTTTTCCCAAAGTGTAACAATAGCATCCACGGTCCGACGGGCCAATTCACGTACTTGTGGATCGCCGGTAACTTGCGCCTTTGCACAAAGCGCCTCAAGATAATTACCGCTGGCTTGACCTGCATTTTCGTAATTGAGCCAGATGGTCTTGACCGAGCGCGGAACCGATGAGTTTTCCACGAAGGTTCCCAATCCATTCGGACGATCCTTCACGTCTTCAATGTGCATGGCTTTCATCGTGCGTCCATTGACACAACTTAGCAGGATACCGTCGCTATCGCGAAAGACACGCTCCACCACCTGCCCAATCGTCGTCTCGACTTCGTCAAGCGTTTGGCCGTAATTAGCAGGTGGAAAATTACCTTCAAAAACATCTGTTGTTATCTTGTCCATATCATTTCTTTCTATGTAGCAGCATTTTCAATCTGGTCATGCCAGAGCTTTGTCTAATGTTATAAGATGGCCGCGTTCAATCTTCGTAAAGAGCCATACCGCGCCAATCAACAAATAGTTTGTGATCACATTGGCAACGCCAAAAACGATCGCAGACTTCTCCTGTTCAATGTTAACAGTTATAATAATTTGAGCTATCCATAATCCGACCGCCAACAAAAATTGAATTCCCGTGAGCAGTAAAACGCCGTGATGCGGGATACCATTGCGAAGCGGCTCGTTTTTGAGACTCCTCTCCATATCGCGACGAATGTTCTTTACAACCTTTAACCAACAGAGCCACCCAGCAATCGACAATGGCAGGAGCAGTGTGATATGCCAAAAAAAGGCACTCATCGCATGATTAGTATACATCCACCACATAAGCGGCAAGATACCTAAAGTCGAAATCGCCATAATCAGATTAAAAAGCCACAATGAGATGTTCAGCCATTTGCTTTGCGGTCCAACTGTCGGTACTACCGGCATTTCTTCGATATTGTTTTTATTCCATGGGGCCGGTGGATGGTAATGTCTATCGCCTCCGAGGCGATACCAGTAAAGATATGTAAGAATAAGTGTTATTGCGACAATAATATAAGCAACAGTATTCCAGACAAAGAGAAAACGATATGAGAAATCAGAGCCATTACAGCACCATTTAACAAAATCAAGAAAGACGCCAATGACGACGCCCGCACATATCCCGCAGAGGGACGTAATTATTCCCTGGGCCGAAAAAAATTGTGCAAATCTGGATTTTGGAAAAAGCCGGACAAGAATTGGCAGTTGGATTGCCCCGGACAACGCAAGCAGGAAAACATTGACCAAACCATTCCCAAGGTAAAGCCAGAAAAATAACTTGCCCGGAAGATTTACAAATACCCATACCCAGTTCATGAACACCCAAATTGTCGCAAAGACAGACCAATAGGCACTTACTCGCACCGGATGCCAACGATCAATACATGACATAATAAAGTACATAAATGCCAATGCCGCAATGGTAATTATTGCAGTATATCTTCCAATATCATTAAGTGACAGCCCCATGTCTTTCAAAAAAAATACATTGAACGTATAGCTTACCAAGGTGGCTATAAAAAATGCCTGCATAAGAAAAATGAGCCAATAGAACTTATCTTTAAAGCACTCATCAAAATATACTTTGATCCCGCTTTTCTTTTTAGTATCTTCTTCATCTTTTACTGGCGGATATTGGCCTTCCTTAACCCGAAGGCAGGTAATACCAAAACCTAAAACATAAAATAGCGATGTCGCGATGAATATTTCTCGCATGTGGGATTCGGCATACTTAAATAAGAAGAAATTGATCGCTGAAGCGGCGATGCCGTTAACAACCCGCAATCCTCCGTAAAAACGTGCCATCAATTGGGCTGGAATAACATCATTATATAAACCCCAGAAAACTGAAACGACAAAATTATTGAAAAAATAGAACATGATTATAAATATCACGATCAGAGCAATAGTAACGGTGTTTGGGGCGAATTGCTGGAGCAAAGCAAAATTCTTTTGTATAAGGTGGCTGATATCATCACTGCATCCGAGCAATATCAAACTGATGCACAGAAAAGGCAGAGTCCAGAGAATAAAAGGAATTCGCCGTCCCCACTTGCTGCGGTATCGATCGCTTTTAAAGCTGATGTAAGGATTCATGCTCATCGTCAGAATACCGGGAATGGTCGTCATTAGCACTCCCATCAGCGAGTTTGCGCACCCAAGGCTTTTAAGCTTAAGCGGAAGAATGTTAGGAATCACCCATTGCATCAGCATATAGCTGAGCTCACCCCATATAAGCCAGGTGAAAAGTATTGCTAAAGCGCCTTTGGTATATGTCAAAGTCCCACTATGATATGTTTTAACATTGGGGGTAACAGCTATCTTCTCAGTTATTGATTGTACTTTGGTTTCATTACTCATTTTTTAGTTACCTTCATTCTGCCCGCTTCATTTTAGTATAATATGATCATATATTTACGCCAACTGAGGCCATAAGACGCGTTAGATTATTGCAGAAAATATCATTTTGTTTTTTAGTATCAGGAACGGTTTTTTTGACGCGGCCAATAAAAGCCTGCGGATCATAGCCAGTAAAATCACTTCCGAAAAGGAGCCGGTCGGTTCCGAGGATTTCAATTGTTTTTTCAAGTCTGCCTATGTGCAGACCCCCTCCCATTCCGGAAATATCGAGGTACGTATTGTTAAACCTTGCCAATCGGTTCAGGAAATCATCATCCGCTATATGCGAGCAAATAATTGTGAGTTTTGGAAACATTTGAGCCAAATCGACTATTTCAGGCTCTACATGCAATTGAACGATAAACTTCAGCTCGGCACATTTCTCTATAAGTTTTACAAACGCAGGATCATTATATTTGCATGTACTTTTTAAAGTTTCAATCTTATACGTCAGTAATTCGCCGGCCCAGCGAAAGCCGAATTCGTGAAAACGAACAAGCCATTTCAAAGATTCTTCGGGAAAATCAGGATTCATTGAAACGCCGGGATATAGAAATCCTTTTGATTGAGCCGCCATTTCCAGAGCCTCTTTGTTACCTTCATCAACATCTTCAGGGGTTTCACTTAGAACGCCTTGCCAGGTATTAAAGATAGCCTTGTCGACACCTGTGCTTTTAAGGTAATCGACAGCAGCAGAAACAGATTTGAAAAAATCGGTATTTTTTTTCCACCGAATGCTCGGCATATGTGTATGGGAATCAAGTATTCTCATTTTTTCCATTTTTAAATTCCGGCTATAATTTGCTTACAAACCATCTTATCGCCAAGCGGGTTGTTATCTTTTCAAATTGTAAACTATACGGATCACAGCGCCAATATGTTGCAAATCCATCTGATCTAAGAAGAAACCAGCCGAAATTCCATCCATTAGTCGTATATTTCATAGGAATTGAAGGTTTAACTCGAACAACCGGTTGTGTCTCTATCGTGAATAGTCGCTGTTGTGTGTTGAAGTATCCAGGCCCCCCATGTACAAACAGTTCTTGTATCAATTTGCAGTTATCCGTTTCATTCATACTAATCCAAGGGTTTTGGATGGCAACTTTTATTTCATAACCTTGTTCAAAAGCGGCCATAAACTCGTCGAATGAACCACTAATGACAGAACCATCAGCATCATTATAATAAATCTGACGCCACTGATCGCGTACAAAGAATCGATAGACATCAAAATCATAGATGAAATTACTGCTTGGGGAGTTTGTACCGGCATCCCATGAGTCAAATTGATGATATTTGGGCATATCGCTGTGGTCATCGAGAGGAGAAGGTCCTTTTGAGCTTAAA
>Ga0154577_1120_pt4 | contig 11359 bp, 10 predicted proteins | sample RifGroF2_FD_116006 | JGI IMG/M metagenome (GOLD analysis project Ga0154577, IMG submission 116006) | Planctomycetes bacterium GWF2_42_9
CACTCAATAATTAATTGGCGATACTGATCGATATACCAATCCCAAAAGACATTCATTTGTTCAGCAAGTTTTTTTTCGTAACTAAGCCGGAGCATTAAAATGCTGTTGAGCCATTGGCTGTTTTCATTTAATGTAAGAATTTGTGTGATGAAGCTTTTCAGTTTTTCAAGAGGATTTAAACTTTTATCAAGGCTATTTATAACTTCCTGATTTTCAGCTTTTACAATATCAATGATTTCTTCGCAGATGGATTCTTTTGTTTCAAAATAATGATAAAATGCGCCTTTAGTGATTCCTGATGATGTTATGATGTCCTCGATCGATGTTTGGGCGAAACCGTAATTGCTGAAAAGCATTTTCGCGGATGAGATTATTTGCTCTCGCGTTGTTTTGCCTGCGGTCACCTGAGACACCCTTTCAACATTTGCTCAATCAATGAATTTTTGTTGTTTTCTATCCATTGGCATTTGCGGTGAATCATTTTCAGAAAATCTACGCCGGAGAAATTGGAAAAATTACCTGTTGCCGCGATAGGTAAAACAGCCTCTGCGATAAGCGTTTCAATCATTAAATCCGGCAGCGATTTAAGTTCGTTTTCAGTGATTGCGTTGCCTTTGCAATAGCCGCTGATGAAAGCAGAGAATTTCGCTTCGTCTAAATAATCAGGCCAATCGGAAGGGTCGGGACGGCCGGCGGTAATTGAAAATTGCAGGGCGCCATTTGCGATATCAGTTGTAAAAGGCGCGATATTTAGCGAATCAAAATCGAAGACGGCAGATATTTTGCTGCCTGAAAAAAGCATATTCCCGGGATGCCAATCGCCGTGGACAATTCCAGAAGGCCAAAAATCAAAACCAAACTGATTTACATTTACGCTGGATTGATTGTACATCGTCAACAAATGCGATGCGGTCTTTTCAGGATTCTGCTGCTTGTGGTCGTGGCTGATTTTTTTCAAATGGTCGCGAACCGATTTGCTGTCGTGAAAACTATTTCTTTGCGAGGTCGAAGAAAATGTGCGGCCTTTTAAAAAAGTATGAAATTGTGCCAGTGTTAAACCGGCGTTTTCAACTAATTCCGGCTGGCCGTTGAATCTTATTCCAGCAGCGAAATCGAAAAGTTCGTAGATGTGGCCTTCAATTTCCAAAAATGTGTTGTTGCCGTCTTTTGTGGGGATAAATTTGGAAACGGGAAATTGTTTTTCATAGAGCAGATTTTGAACGGCATGAGCGAATTCGATTCTGCCGCGGATTTCTTTGCCTTTAGCTCTTCGTTTAAGAAAGTAACGGCCTTTATCTGAAACGATGATTTGTTTTGGTGCACGTCTGCTTCCGGCGACAAGCGGCTTGATCTGTTGAATGATGCCGATGTCGTAGTGGCTCAAAACGAGTGCGAGTTCCTGTGCAGTAAAATGAGCACCGCCTTTAGACATATTTTCTCCGAAAAAGACGATTCAGGCTGACAATATAATCCGTTAGTAAGTGCATTTAGTCAAACAATTATTTCGATGCAAAAAGGAATGCGACAAGCAGAAGCAGTACAGCGATTATTGAGCCGAGAATTACACAAACAACCTTATATCTGCTTAATGTTGCCTGCTGTGCCTCCTGGTCAAATTCTTCAGCGGTTTCAATCGATTGGCCGTCCTGGAGCTGCTGAAGGTCCTGAATATTGAATTTTCTTCTCGCGGCCAACGGCGGCTCACCCCTGCGAACAGCTTCAAGGTCTGTCATAAGTTCTTCCGCTGACGCATATCTATCATTCTTGTTTTTCTCAAGCATCATTTCGATAAGTTCCGAACAGCCTGCGGAAAGGGCGGTATTAATATGATCGGGGGGTATCAAGGGTTCTTTAAGATGCTTACGCATAACTTCGGATGGCGTTGTCGCTTCAAACGGGACTCGGCCTGTAACCATATGATACAAGGTTGCGCCAAGTGAATAAATATCGCATCTGCCGTCGATATCGATCTCGCCTCTGATTTGTTCTGGTGAAATATAATAGGGCGTACCAAATGCTTTGCCGGCTTCGCTTTTCGCCAATTCGACATCGGCGGCGTCGCGGGCCAAACCAAGGTCTGCCAGCTTAACGATTCCGGCGCTATTAATCATAATATTTTTCGGCTTAACGTCACGGTGAATAAGGCCGCGGGCGTGAGCGTGTGCCAGTGCGCTGGCAACCTGCATTGTAATCGCTACGGCTTCCTGTTCAGTGAAAATTTTGCCTTTGGCGAGATCTTCATAGAGAGTTTTGCCTTCGACGTATTCCATAACGAAATAGTGGTATCCGCCGGCTTCACCAACGTCATAAGCTCCAACGATATTGTTATGGTTCAGTTTCGCAGCGGCTTTTCCTTCTTTGTAAAATCTCTTTACGTAATCAGGATTTTCGCTGAATCGGCGAGGTAGTATTTTTATAGCAACGATTCTATCAAGGCTGATTTGCTTGCCTTTATACACGATAGCCATTGCGCCTGCACCGAGTTTGCCCATAATTTTATAGCCTGGGATTTGCTCGGCGGCGTCTTTGCCTTCTTTTGTGCTTTCTTTTGAGACTTGCTTTACACGTTTCGCCTGATTTGCCGTGATGAAACGGTTAGACAACAACAACTGCTCAAGTGTGGCCGGATTTTCTTTGGCTCTGTCCTTGAGCTGTTTCTTGCAGTAGGCTAGTTCTTCTTCAGTGCAAAAGCCCTGATCTAAAACCAGCTTCCCAAAAATAGAATCGTAATTGGTTTCACTCATTATAATTACTTCTGCTTAATTGTCCTTAATTGTAGCAGGCTTTAGGGCCTATTATCGGGCCGAACAAGCCTTTGTCAAAGAAAAATTGACGTAAATCAGTGCATATATGGCACTTACCTGAATATAATCGGCGTTTTTGGTAACCTAATTTAGCAGCATTTTCGAGAAGACCCGTTGGGCCTTCCCTGAATAATACGTTAATAACATCCATTTTGCTCGGTTCAAATTTTCGCCATATTTCCTCTAACGGCTCTTTTTCGATGTTACCTATGATTATGCCGCTGCATGTTCCGCTGAATACATTGCCGTAGGGGTCGATATGAATACCTTTGGATGATAAAAAGGAATTGCCGCAGTTGAATTTTGATATTTCTTCGACTTCTTTGGTTGCGAAATAATCAACCAGTTTGCAGATAACTGCCTGGCCGTTGAATCGGCAGGGAAATTTTTTAATAGAGTCGATGAAAAGTTCCATTTTTGCATCTTCATCCATATTCATTACGTTTAAATCATTTGCCATATATTCCTGCCAGCGGACTAAAACCCTGTCTTTGCCCATAATTTCGGCCGCGGTATCGGCAAGCAATTTCACTTTTGAATACTCAACAAATTCGGCGTGGAAAGGGTCATAACTGATTTTTAATTTATGCACGTTGTGCGAATCGAGGAATTTGATCTTTTCAATTATATCCGCTTTATCATTTGCCCAGGATGCGTTTGTTTCTACGACGTCTACAGTACCCAGACCCAGTTCAAGGCCTCTATCGAGGATTTTCGCAAGGTGAGGCCAATATATAAATGGTTCGCCGCCAGTGATATGAATTTTGGCAGACGAGCCTGCAAGTTTAATAAGACTTTGCCAGGCGGAAATCGCGGTGTCGATTTTGATTAGACCTTCTTTGGCAGGACTGCACCGGTAGTAGCAAAAGCTGCACGCGGCAGTACATTTGTAGGTAAGCAGAATACCCATAGAGTTCCAAAGTTTGAATTTGGGCATTTCCGGGCTCACATTCTGGTTGTACAGATTATCAGCTAGGTTCAACATCTCTCTACATACGCTGAAAAACTTCCAGATGTCCGGTGGGCAAGGTATAATATGAAAAAAAATATGATAATTGCAAAAAAATATAATATAAATATAACTGTCTTGCGCCCGCCAGAGCAGTTTATTATAGGACACTTATCTTATAATACTTATCGGTTATGAAAGTGCAACTACATAATGAAAAAATTTTCCGCATCCCCCAATATCTTGGGGCTTTTAGTTATAGGGCGTTGTAAGTTCTTTTCTTTAATGGATTAAAGAAAATTAAAAAATGTTCCGATATTTAAATTAATACATTGAATAATTTAACATTCGGAGATTAAAAATGAGTAAGCGAGAAATAATAGATTTCATCTGTCAGATCAACAAGAGTGCAAAGCCAGAATTTCTCGCACGTTTTTCAATTACCGAACTTAGCACATATCTTGATCACCTTATGGAAATAGATATCAGAGATTTGGAAACTGTTGAAGCTTAACAGTTAATCCTAGCTAATAATAAATCAAATAGCCTATTCTTAAAAAAGATAAAAATAAGATAAGGCTATTTTTTTGCGCATTTAGTTTACTGTCGCAAATGTGAGTATTATTTTTTCGGCGTGGTAGGGCGGGAGATAATGTATAGAGCGGCGAGAGAATCGCTTATCGTAACCGCAAAGCCGAGGATCAAAGCGATTTTAGAAGGTATTTTATTCATTACCACAGAGGCGATATATAAAAAAACCAAAAACACCAAGACGGATGAAAATATCAGACTTGCCAGGATTATTTTAATTTTTTTATCCATTTCAACCGTTTTGCTGATTAGGGTCGGCCAGTTCTTCAGCTTTTCTAACTCTGCTAATTTCCGCGACAGAGTTAAGTTTAAATTGCAGCATTACGGGAGTTTTCCCAGAAGGCACGTTAAATATAAAGTTGATTTTTTTTGAGCCTGTCGGGAAATCACCGCCGGTTAATTTAATTTCCTCAAGCAATGGTTTTTCTTCAACACTGCCATCGTCTTTAAAATAGCCAATTGGATAAACAGTCTCACCCTGGCCTTTTAGGTTATCAGGCGTTTCGGTGCAAATCAAACGCACCTGGCCCATTGTGTAAGAAACAGTTCCATTTTCGACGACAAGCAAAGCGCCGCCATCTTTAATTTGTGAATTTCTTAGTTCGGTTTCTAGTATAACCGTTTTTGAGCCTGGAACGCGATTTTTTAGCGTTTCTGCAAATTTCTCCGAAGCATAATATGCTTTGCTGACGGTTAGGGCTTCATTGCCCGCGATGATTGAAGATGATTCATCGGAGATTGTGCGGTTAAGAGCTAGTTCATTTAGTAATTGAGGATGGAATACGGCCAGACTTTTCTTGCCTGCCATACTGCCTTTGCTGATAATAAAACTGAAACCAGTGGTAAAGCCGTCCGCGTTCAAGACCAGTGATTTGTCGGGCTGATCAGGACGAGCGTTTTTGTTCTCAATAGCAAAACGCTGATAAGGCCATTTTGAAGCCAAAGGCGAAAGATTAACGGCAATCAGTAAAACGCCAGCGAAAATCAGAGCTGATGGAATTGCGAGAATGCATCTGCCGACACGGTCGCCAAGATCACCGAAATACAATTCAAATGGTTCGAGCTTCTCTGAAATGATAAGAAGGACAATGAAAACAATAAAGAAAGTTAGAATTAAGGCGATTGTGAAAGCCCATTGTCCAATGTAATCGATGGTATAGGCCATTAGCACTCGTCCGAGCGCTTCAAAGAATGAAAGCGCGACAACAGAGGCGATCAAAGCACACATAAAGAAAGTAAAAGATTTCACAATGGAACCTTTTAAATAAAGGTAACCCATAGTAATAACAATAGCAGCGAATACGATTAGTTCAGCAATCATTTTTTCTCCGTTTGAGGCTGTGTAGGCGGTTGAGCGGGCGATGCGGGTTTCTTTGCAGGTTCAGCGGTAGAGAGAGCCCTGATCGCTTCGTTGATCGAAGTAACGCCTTGCGCGACTTTTCTGATAGCCTGTTCCTGCAGGTACAGCATTTTAGCGCGTCTGAAAATAGCGGCAATGTCGTTAATTGTTTTTGCCTGCAATAAAAGCTGTTTTATCTGATCATCAAATATAATTGTTTCAAAAATAGCTGTTCGGCCGTTGAAGCCAGTACCCTGACAGTTTGGACAAATTATTGGTTTGCCGCGTTTATCGTATGCCGTTTCGCCCGGTCGATAGAACGCAGTAATGTTATCAGATGGAATGTTGTGTTTGCGGAGCAACTCTTTATTTGGCTCGTAAGGCTGGCGGCATTGCTGGCAAAGTTTTCTTGTAAGTCTCTGATTTGTAATGCCAACGATATTGTTAATCGCCAGAGCCTTATCACCAACAAGAGCAATCCATTTTGCCAATGCGTCAATGGTGCTTACCGCTTCATAGGTTATGTACGTCGCTTTATTATCTTTAGTGAGCGAACAAGCGAGATTAGCGATTTCTTTATCATTGCCTTGTTCGACGCCGACAACATCTGGGCCGGTGCGAAGCATCGAATAGAATTTTTTAGCGTAGGTTGTTGTGCCAGTATCCGCAAGTGTAAAGTTGTGCTGCGTAACGTTCGGCAGTTCGCTTTCAGGATTTTTCTCAAGCACGTTGATGTTGTTCAGGAAAGGATCGATGTTGCGGATCATAGAATAGAAAGTGGTGGTTACGCCGCTTTTCTTTGTACCGGTGATTAAGAAAACGCCTCTTGGCCCTTTCGCAACAGCCTGTAATTTTTGAAGCTGATCGGGCATTAGGCCGATTTCATCGAGTTTTTTAAAACTGTATTCAGCGGTATAGCGGAGTCGAACCTGTTCGCCGACGGATGTTCCGGCTGTTGTTAATTCCCAGCCATAGGATTTGCCGTCTTTCTGCACTGTGAATCTGCCGGTTTGCGGTTTGCGATGTTCTTCTACTTCAAGGTCGGCAAGATTTTTCAGGTAGCGAATGAAATATTCAGTTTCTTCGCGGGTTCTCGGATTTTGTTTTTCGGTTACGCCATCAATAACATAATTGACGGCATATTGCTGATCCGCCGCAGGTGTAACGAGGATTAATTCCGCTCTGCGCCAGATAGCATCGTCAAAAAATTCCTGGCAGATTTTATAGCCGAAAAATTCGGGAGTTTTCGGCGCCGGCGGCGGAACTTTATTTTTATTTGCAGTAACAAAGGTCAGGCCTTTTTCGATTTTCTCCAGAATCTTTTTTTCATTAACGAAAAGGCTCTTGATATGGTTTGCCGTAAGCAACTTTTCAAATTCATCTACAAGGCTGTTTCGGTGCATAACATATAAAATTGCCGGTAGTCCTATTAAGATGATATAAAGCGGCAGGCCAATTATGAAAAGCGGGGTGAGAAGCCATGCGAAAAGGCCTATTGCGCCTGCACTGAAAACGATCGTTGTCCAGCGTTTGACATTAGTTCTGACGTGGACGGCATCCTGATGAACCCAGCCAAGCAGAGGCAGCCATGCGTAAAAGCCAATAAGGAAAACAATCAGCTTAATTGGTGAAATATAAAAACCCATTTGTATTTCTGCGATAGTAGTCGGCATTTATTACTCCGGATGAATATTAAAGAATAACACCAGCACTTGCCCTGATTCCTTTAAGTGCCATTTTGAGCTCTTCGACGTTTGGTGCGCTTGCCAACGCGGTCTTGAGGTCGATCCAATCGGTTTCGACAAGCGATTTTAAACTTTCTGTGAAGTCCTGCATACCTTCATTCGAGCATGCCCTGATTACAGAGCCAAGCTCCGCTTCGCGTCCGTCTGAAATCAATTTTTTAACGATAGGATTTGAAATCATTATTTCAACAGCAGGCACTCTCGCGCAATCTTTCCTGATACTTGGAAGAATAACCTGGCTGATAACCGCCTGGAAAGACATCGCGAATGTCTGACGGGCAAGGTCTCTTTCTTCCTGCGGGAAGAGGTCGAGAATTCTTTGTATTGTTTGCGCGGCACTTGCAGAGTGCAATGTGCCAAAAACCAGGTGGCCTGTTTCAGCGGCACGCATAGCGGCGGTGAAAGTTTCGCGGTCGCGCATTTCGCCGATAAGCACAACGTCCGGGTCCTGACGCATCAAAGAACGAAGTGCGTCGCCATAGTCCAAAACGTCGATACCAATTTCTCTTTGCGAAACAATCGCTTTTTTATCTGTATGCACGAATTCCAGCGGGTCTTCTATTGTAACAATATGACAAGCACGCAAAGAATTAATATGATCGATCATCGAAGCAAGAGTCGTGCTTTTTCCGCTGCCCGTTGGGCCTGTAACTAGTACAAGACCTTCGTGCGCACTTTCCGCGATTTTCTGCACCATCTTTGGAAGGTGAAGCATCTCGAAGGGCGGTATTTTAGACGTGATTCTTCGGGCAACGAGACTTACTTTTGTACGCTGCTTGAATATGTTTATTCTGAATCTGTCAGTGTCAGAAAACTCATAAGCGAAGTCGAGAGCGCCGTTTTCCATGAAGAAAGTCTTCTGTTTTTCGCTAAGTATTTCAAAGACGAGATGTTCAATTTTTTTGGCATCTAGCGGCTCACCATTGGTGTTTTTTATGCCGTCGCGCATTCTTAATTTTGGCGGCTGGCCGACCTTGAGATGAAGGTCGCTTGCCTGTGCTTTAACGCAAGCCTTGAAAAATTTGTTAATCTCCGGCTCTATCTCCATATGTACATGGGTGTCGATCGGTTGTTTTTTATCGGTCATTTTTACATACTCCGACTTCGTAACTATTTGCCATACAAATAGTTAGAAGGCAAAAAGAGCGGCTAAGACCCGCCGCTAAAGGCTCAGGCTGATTTGAATGTTATATTGTACAATTAATATAAGTCATTGTCAATAATAGTTAAAAGCGAAAAGCTAAAATGAACTGTTGAATTTAGTTAAAATATGACATTGTATAGCATAAGAATCCCAAATGTCGTTAAAATTTAACTAATAAACCCTACACTCGGTACACATCGCACCCAAAACAGCGATTTTTAAACAGAAAACGGTTTTTTGAGCAAAACCAATTAAGACAGAGTGTTCCCCAGTCGATACAAAGACAGCTTTTTAAATTATTATTTACTGGGATATTATGTCAAAATTACTTGAAATTCTCGGCAGGGCAATAGCCGTTAATACCGCAGGTTTGCTGTGGCAATGGATAGAATCGGTTAATAAATCGAATGCTAACAGTGAAGGAATCGAAGAAATTCTGGATTTGGTATCTGTTGCCAGTTTTGATATCGCTGAAGAAAGAACGCAGCAGTATCTGCTTGAGTTTACAGACTGCGTGGTAGGGCGTATGTGTGCCGCCGCCCTTTGCGTTGAAAAATCTGATTTGAAGGGCGCGATCGAAAATCTCCAAACAATCTATTTCAAACAGCCTACGAATACATTGGCACTCTATGCATTAGGTCATTGCTATGAAAGACTTGGCAGGGAAGAGGAAGCAATTGAGTTCTATCAGGACTGCCTGAAATTTAAAAATTACCTCGAATTTCCGCGTCAGAGACTTGCGGCAATTTACTATAAAAATGGTCAGATCGAAAGGGTGATACAGGAATATCGCAAACAGCTTCACGAATATCCCGACGACGTCGAAACATTTGTGCTTTTAGGGTATTTATATCTTGAGACAGGCCAATATGAGGCAGCGGCAGATTCATTCAGTAACGCGATTTTAGTGCATCCAGACAATAATAGTGCATCGCCAAACGAAGAGGAAAAACTTAAGGAAATAATCGATACGCAGGGGCCCTACGAAGCGATAAATTATTTAAATGAAATGATCGAACAACAGCCAAGCGCGGCGGAATTATATTTGCAGCAGGCAGAAATTTTTATTAAGGCTGATGATTTTGCGCAGGCTGTTTTAAGCTATGAAAAGGCTATAAAAATCGAGCCAAATTATTTAGCGGCATATATCAAGCTCGGTACGCTGAATATGGCGAATAAAAATATGTCAATCGCGGCGGGGATGTTCAATCGGGCAGGCGCGATAAATGACGAGATAGTTGACGCATATATAGGCCTGGCAAAAGCACAGAAAAAACTTGGTAAAGACGATGAGGCGTGGTCAACGCTGCAACTGGCAGCGACAATTAATCAAAATAGCTGTATTTTACTAAGTGAGACCGCCCGTCTGCGTCTGATTTCTGTAAGCGGCAGCCAAATAGACAAAAACGAGTCTGACAACGTAGTTCTCGAAACGCTTGAACGTGAATATGCTCAAAACACCTCAAATCTGTCTATTGGGTATGCCTTGGGCACGATTCTTATGAAATACAAACACTTTAATCAGGCTGCGGAGAAATTCTCAAATCTTGTACGCCAAAATGAAACAAACTACAGAGCCCTATCTAAACTTATAATTTGTAAAACAGAATTGGGCGAAAGACAACGAGCACTGATTTATCTTAACACAGCAGATAAAGTCGGCAGCGAATTGACAGCGTTGCATTACAAGACGGCGCTTTTGTATTGTAATCGGTCGGCGTTTCTTGACGCGGTTAAGAAAACAAAGACAGATCAATCGGGCGATTTCGAGAGCGAATCAACACTGGAAACGCTTAATGAGACACTTCAGAATATGGGGCTGGTTGACCGTGCATATTCGTGTTGGAATATGATAGGCGAAATGGTCAATATAGCCACGCACAAAGCATTATAATGCATTTATAGCATTTTGAACCGATACAGCTCAATGAAACATAACATATATTATGGGACGTTATAAATTTAGTCTGAAAGCGGTTAAAGATGCTTTCAGGATGGCTTGTGGTTAAATTTTCGTAAACAACCGGTAGATTTTTCAATTGTTAATTAAGGATAATCTAATAGATCCTCCACTGTGTTCAGGATGACAATTGAGCCAGCCCAATTTGAATCTCGTTATTTACCCGTCGCTGACGCTTCGGGCTCTGAAAAATTAATCGCGGTTGGTTGGCGGTGCTGTTACGTTATTTGATTCCTGGCTTACATTATCTTTTTGAACATTCACATCAATTATGCCTCTGGTTGACGGCGACTGGAATTTATTTGGTTCAGTTTGAACATTCGGGTTTACTGCATATATAATTTTGTTACTAAAATTTGGATTGTCCGGGATAATATTTGTATCTGGAATTTTGTTGGGTTCTGCAGGGGTGTTTTGTGAGATCACAGATTCGGCCTGTTCGTTATTAATGGCCGGAGTATTCTTATTTTCATCTGACTTATTTTGGTCTTTCTTTGCAACAGACTCCAAGGTTTTGATTTTTTCGATAGCATTTACAATATTATTATCGAATTGCAGCGAAAATGAAGAAATATACCTGCCCGCTTTGACAACTGCGCGGCCGTCATTGTCTGGTATATATGTTTTTGTTATAGGATGGTTATTTAATGGAGTAACCGCAAGGGCGAAGAGCAAAATATTCGCAAGGATATATCCGCCTGCAAAAGCCACGATTGCCCCGCCGAAATCATCGATAAATCTTGGGAATGAAACACAATAAGTATTGGTTAGATAAAAACTACTTAAAAGCTGCGACAGGGCGAAGTATATTAAGAAAATCGCAAGCA
>Ga0154577_1176_pt1 | contig 11340 bp, 10 predicted proteins | sample RifGroF2_FD_116006 | JGI IMG/M metagenome (GOLD analysis project Ga0154577, IMG submission 116006) | Planctomycetes bacterium GWF2_42_9
CCAGTTTCATTAGGGCAATTAATTAATAGGAGGAATGTCATTGAGCAGAGAAAGAATCATTCAGAAGCGTCTTTTTGCTCTTGGAATCCTGGTTTTTGTTGCATCAGGCTGTGCGAAACATTACATAAGCCACCCGTTCAAACCAGACACAAGCAGCGCTAGAGAAATAAATATCATTGCGCTTGCACCTGTTGAGGTGCCGTCCGATCTACTTAAATCAGCGCAAGTACCGCTGGAACTGGCTTCGATGATTAGCGAGAAGCTTGTTCAGGCAGGGTTTCAAGTGGTAGGGCCTGAAGTATTCAAAGAAAAAATGACCGCCGTTATTCGTGAAAAAGGTGGCGCTTATGATCCTATCACAGGCAAGAGAGATGAGGCCAAATTCAGAGAGTTGAAAAAAGCTTGCCTCAGCAACATTCAGGCTACTACAGGCGCCAAAGCCGCTCTGTGGGCAAAAGTAGTACCAGTTCCAGCACCATTCTCTGGCTGCCGTGCAAGATGGGACGGAACTACTGAATACGTGTCCACGACATTTTTGGGCATCTTCTGCCCAACTTCCAGTATGTTTGGAAATACCAGCGCCATTTCTCTTGTAGTGACTATGGAAGACATTGATGGCAACATCTTATACTTCAATGGAGGCGGTATCCAGTTGCTTAAGCGATTTGTTGAAAGCTTTCCATTTGGAGGTAAGTTCCAAAATGTGGCAGATGACCAACTACTGGCTGACACTGCACGGAAATCGGCCGCAGTGGAATTAGCGCTCGGCCCACTTCTATCACCAGATAAGTGATAGGGCGTCCCTAAGGGACTCGGGGCTCCCAATAGTGTCTTCATTCTTCACAAATATGAATAGTGAAGACGCGACACCGAGGGTAACCCTGCGACACCGAGGGTAACCCTGCTTGAAAGTTGAATGTTTTGAAAATGCGATCCCAACCACGAAATAGGACAGGCCAAGCCGGTCAAATTCCGGCACCCCGTTGATGACTAACCGAATATTACCGAATTGGGGAGACTAATAAATGAGTTGGAAATGTACATCATGTAATGCAGAAAATAATGATGACATTGTAAGGTGCTCTTGTGGGTACGAAGTAACTATCTACGCAAATTCAAAACCGAGAGAGCTTAACACCCCAAAGACAGAGTCAATGTTTTATGTCGTTTCCGTGAAAAAATTAACAATACTCAACTTGTCAACTTTGGGAACTTATCAGTTATATTGGAATTATAAGAACTGGAGTATCTATCGCTCTGCAAGTAAAGAAGATATTTGGCCTATTCCCAGAGCCATATTTTCGATGTTTTTCATCCATTCACTACTAAGACTTGTATACGAAAAAATTATCAACACTGAGAAAAGCATTAAAGTAGACCCTCGGTCATACGCCACCCCATTGGTTGTTCTAATTTTAATATCAAATTCCTTGGATAGGCTCGCGAATAAATCAATAGGATCGCCATATACAGACATTGCATCTCTAGCAATCTTGATACCGCTTACCTTACAATTTCGCCAAGCTCAAATAGCAATTAACATTGCTTGCGATGACTCCAATGGCGCCAGTAATAGAGAGTTTACAACTGCTAACTATGTTTGGATAGTTATAGGCTTAATATTGTGGGGGGTGGCAATATGGGGAATAGCTGCTTAGTTGCCGGGCATAAATTGGAACCTCTAGTCGTTAAGCCCGGAGTTCCGGGGACATCCATTTAATTGAGGAGAGATAGGTAAGGTGTCCCTCGAATTCTTGCAACAGTGACAACCCTGAAACATGAACTAAATAAAGGAGCTAACACTATGAATAAGGCATTATGTGGTTTAATTGTTCTGTTGTTTTTTGGCGCGCTCGTCATATCAGGGTGCGGAGATGGAGGGTTTGTAAGCAGGAGTGACAATACCTTAGTCGCTGCGAAAGTTACTAAGTATGCCTATGTGGCGAACGCCAACAGTAACAACGTCTCTCAATATACGGTAGACGCTAATGGCAGCCTTACTGCCATGATACCTGCTACAGTGGCCGCAGAATCAGGTCCGAACTCTGTCACAGTTGATCCTTCAGGCAAATATGCTTATGTGACGAATAATAACAGTAATACCGTGTCACAGTACACGATCGCTACAAATGGCAGCCTTACCGCTATGACTCCAGCAACTGTGGCTGCGGGAACATCCCCTTGTTCTGTCACCATCGACCCTTCGGGAAAGTATGCTTATGTAGCGAATAACAGCAGCAATAACATCACTCAATACACGATAGCCGTAGATGGCAGCCTTACTGCCATGACCCCGTCAAGTGTGCCCACCGAAACAGGTCCCTATTCAGTCGTTGTCGACCCATCGGGAAAATACGCATATGTGACCAGCATTTCCAACAACTCCGTCTCACAGTTCTCGATTGGTGTAAACGGCAACCTTACCGCAATGACTCCGGCTTCTCTGGCCACGGGGGCAGCCCCTTACATTATCACCGTTGATCCATCTGGAAAGTACGCCTATGTGGTAAATGGCCATAGTAGTGACATCTCACAATACACGATAGGTGCAAACGGAAGCTTGACAGCCATGAGTCCGGCAACCGTGGCAACCGGAATAACCCCTTACTCCATCGCAGTCGACCCTTCAGGCAAGTATGTCTATGTAGCAGACTCAAGCAGCAGTAGCGTATATCAGTATACGATAGGCATTAACGGCAACCTGACAGCCATGACTCCAGCAACTGTGGCCGCCGAAACAAGTCCGAACTCCGTAACTGTTGATCTTTCGGGTAAATTTGTTTATGTGGCAAATGCAATGAGCAATACTGTTTCGCAGTATTCTATCGGTGCCAATGGGAGTTTGACTGCCATGATTCCGGCAACTGTAGTCACCGGTGCTTATCCATACCACGTCACGACTCTTGCAAAATAAAGCTCGAAACACGAACGGTCAGGTCTACAGAATCTGTATTCTGTAGACCCTAAGGCCCTTTTCTGACCCTCAGCCCCGTTGAGCTAATCCATATCTGTAAGGAATATGATGTGAAATGTGACCTTTGTGGAAAGAGAATCAGTTCAGACGAAGTATGCACTTACGAATCAGTTGAGGGCTAAACTATGCAAAGACTGTATTGCTAAGGTCAGAGATGGATATAGTGCTGAAGATAATTATTTGTGATGAGTGCAATGAAGATCTTCGCTACGCTACCGTCGGGCGAGAAAGCTATGTTGTGAAGAAATCAAAAAAGGCAATAAATGCTTTTCACGGTGCAGTTTTACTGCTTCTCTGCATAGGAATGCTCGCTGGCTACTACTGGATACCACTCCTAGGATTTCTTTTGGAGATCGCTTTCTGGATTTACTGCCTGTTGGTGGCCAAAAATGAGGGAGGCTAGGGAGGATTCTTAATAACTTGATTTATAAGAGCAAAAACACTGATTAGTAAAGTTTTTAATGACGTTACTTGATTGCGGGGCGATTTAATAAGGGGCGGAAAATGAGTTCAAGAACAATTATTAGCTTTATGTTCCTCCTGTCCGCGTTGGTAATGCCGTCAATTGGGTACTGTGAACAACGAGAGGACATACTGACATTCCTAAAGGTAACTGGCATGGAGGAAGGGATCAGTAGAGGTGCAAAGCTTTACCGCGACGAAATAAAAAAGAATTACCCGAATGCACCAGAATCATTCTACAAGTCCCTGGATTCAGACCTTAAAAAGTATGTTACGGAAATGAAAAGTTACTATGTGAAGTTGTACAGCAAGGAATTCTCAAAAGAGGACATGAAATCAATTCTTTCTTTTTTGGAAACTCCAGCTGGAAAGAAGTTTGTCGTCATAAATACTGAAAAACTGCCACAGATTTATGAGCTTACCAACAAGAAAATGAAGGAAGTTGATGAGAGAGTTGAGAAGAGGCTTAAGGATATGAAACGACCATGACCACGTCCTTGGAGCGATAACAGAGAAGGTCTCGACTCTTGACATTATCTGGGCAAACAAGGGCAGTGCGTCAGAAGTTGAGACCCCTTTATGCTTCTTTATTCAACGATCTGTGGCTCCTATAGCCTTGAATCTCAGGTGGTGGGGCTAATGATGTCAGAGCGACACATCTGACAAAATCACAAAAAACAGCAAAATGTGTAATGTGTAGCCCCGACACCGGGGGGGAATTCTGTGGCTTTTCGGTGGATTGGGTAATGGTTCTACCAATTCAGGAGGCTATCTCAACGACCTGTGGAAGTTTGATGGTAATAACTGGACCTGGATGAGCGGGTCAAATATCGCGAATCAGGCCAGCGACTATGGCACGAAAGGTACGCCGGCGGTCACTAATATGCCTGGAGGACGGACCAGTGCAGTTACCTGGATTGACAGGGGCGGAAATCTTTTGCTCTTCGGCGGAGACGTCTATGACCTGCTCGCATGGGTACTTTATTCAACGATCTGTGGCTCTATAAGCCTTGAATCTCAGGCAACGCGTTCCTTTGACCTGGGGTCGGACCAAGTCAACCAATTGAAATGTCAATGCTAATGTGCCAAATTGACCCTGTTTATGGCCTTAAAGCCACGTTTTTACCGGCAAAAAGGGACTTCTAAGAGTGGCGAGAGCAAACCGACATCATATTCCAATACCCACCGTTGCCAAAGTTCAAGCTTGGAATTATGGGAAAGGGGAGAAGAATCGAAGAACAAGAAGCTAGCCGATGTGTGTTGAGAGAGGAATTTGAATCTTATAGTACCGGTTTTGACCATAAAAATGGGCGTTTAAGCCTGAATAATCACTATTTTTGGGATGTTTTGTCTGCGGATTCAATATGTTAGTTTGGTCCGACCCCGAGACCGACTGACCCGCACCCCGTTGAACAAATGATCCATGGAGGCATAACTAATGACATTACAAGCCGCATCAATCGACTGGTCCTTAGACTTTGTGGCACGTCATTCGGATGGCGACTTATTCCCGAAAATGCCAGAGATTGAAGCATTGTTAGCCAGACGTGGTGAATTTATACCACTTTTGGAGGGCAAGCCTTTAGCTTCCTTTCTGCCAGGTGCTTGTCGTCGGTTTATCGTTCCTAAAGATCAAATTTCATACCGTCAGGCCACTCAGTTAGACCCTCAAGACTCTATTATTCTAACTGCAATCGTTCATCAGTTTGGCGGTGGAATAGAATCGCGACGCCTGCCCAGTAATGTTGTTTTCAGTTATAGATTCAATCCGACACCGATTGATGGACTCTACGGGAGCGCTTCCGCGTGGAACGATTTTTGGACGAAAGCGCATACTCTTGGCACCCAAAATACCCACATTCTCTACTGCGACGTAGCTGACTTCTATAACCAGATATATCACCATACGGTAGAAAACCAATTAATTGCTTCTGGTTTTCCGAATCAGGCGACAAAATGGATTATTTCGCTGCTTGAATCTACAACTGCAGGTGTTTCGCGAGGTGTACCAATTGGGCCTCATGCTGCTCACCTAATTGCGGAATCTACTATGATTCCAATTGATAACAGCCTCCAATCTGTCGGAATGAATTTTATTCGCTATGCCGATGATATTATCGTTTTCTGCAATAGCGACAAAGAAGCGCGTTCTGCATTGGCTCAGGTGGCGGCAATACTTGACAAGCAACAACGCTTAATGTTGCAGCGTCATAAGACTAAATTTTATGCACCTGCTGAATTCTGCGCTTTGTGCAGTGAAATGATTCAGGATCGTCCTATAAACCCAAACGAGGCAGGGCTCTTAGCTCTTATCAGTAAATACTCTGGTGGCAACCCGTACGCAACAATCACTTACAACCAGATTTCTGACGAAGATTGGCAATCAATATCAGAGCCAACAATCCGAGGAATAATTCAGGAATATTTATCTAAAACCGATGTAGACTTTATCCGACTACGGTGGTTCTATCGTCGCCTTTCTCAAATTGGTCACCCAGGAGCTATTAACGTTACTCTTGAAAACATTGAAAAGCTTGGACCATGTTTCGCTAATATTTGCTTTTATTTGGCTTCTGTACAGTCGATTGATGCAGCAGATTGGAAGCAGATTGGAAATTCATTGCTGGATCTGCTTGATCAAGAGGATGTGAAACAAAATGAGTATTTCAGGCTGTTAATCCTCAGTCTCTTCAGCAGGAATGCATATATCAACCATTTTGCTTCGCTTACAAAACTGTTTCAAGCAGCTGATCCTTTTGTTCGCAGGGAAATATTTTTAGCCGCCAAAATAAACGGAGCTTTTGACTGGGTTCGTGAGCACAAAGAATCATTCCAAATGATGGATCCTTGGCAAAAAATGGCTTACCTCTACAGTATTTCGGGATTACCTCCAGACGACAAAAAATACTTTATTAATCGATGGGCTTTCGATAGGCCGTTTGAACAGATTCTCGCAAAATGGAGTAAAAACGTTTAGATGAGTTGTGGGAGGCTATAGGGATGTTTGTAGCTAACGGGAGATGAAGGTTTCAAACCTACAATCAAATATTTGGGAGGCAAAGATGAAAAGATTTCTCAGTTATATGAGCATTGTTATACCTATACTGTTACTTGCTTATGGCACAATATTGATTTTTTTCAACTTAATCCCGGATATTGCGATACCCAAATATACATTTACACTGATGACAGCAATATCGTTAGCTGTAGTAGTTCGTATATATTTATTTGAGGACAAACTTAACTGCATCCACAGCGACATAGATCAAAAATATAATTATTTGAATTCTCAAGTATCCAACCTTCAACATTTGACTTCATTAGTGTCTGGAAGGGTATTAAGTAGCAACTCTGAGTTCTATAATACACTTATATCTCTCATTACACCGCACAGCGAGCTGTGTGTTACGACATTTTCTGACTTTGCTAAGTTAAAACACACTCCAGGTGAAGACGTTAAGATATTTTTCAAAACGCTTGATACGTATTTGAGCAAGAATGATTCCTTTTCTGTAAAGAGAATTGCTTATGTTCCGAATAAGGAAAAATTAGATTGGCTAGAAGAAACTATTACTAATGCAGGCATGTCTGTAGGATATCATTTAGCAATTATTAGCACTGATCCAGGTTGGACTGGGTTGATGAATATGACCATAGTTGATAGTAGGCATGTTGTTTTATTTGGACGTCATCGGATAACAGATGAGCCTAACTATATTTATATTGACAATATAGAGATTGCGCTTGTTGCTAAAAAATTATTCAGTGAGTGGTGGAAGGCAGCCGAAGTAATTAAAGAAGGTGGAACACTATTTTCAGATAAGTTAGACAGAGTGAGAGGTGAATTAGAAAAAACTAGCGCATCGGTTTAAATCAATGAAAAGAAAAGAACTTGATATTATAGCAAAAAAACTAACAGCTAAGTTTGATACCTTTTGTTGGCTTGGTGTCAGAGCAACAGATGCCTTACCATTTCAGAGATTCTTTAGTAAGTATTCGGCAGTTGTCCTTAACAATAGCCTTGAGCTTAGTAGTTTAATTGACGCTGGGTGGCAAATAAATACTTATGAAAAATTAATAAATAGAAGAAAGGAATGGTACAGCGGAGAGCTAGATCTTTTAGTCCCATTAGTAAATAAAACCTATATAAGTCAGCACTCAATGTTTGTGCCATTTGCTTCAACTGCCCAAAATTATGATTTGCGGAATAAGTTTACTCAAGTGTTGTCAATTTCACCTGAGCTAAGAATGTCGCTAGAAAAGAAACCAAATGTCCGCCTCCTAGAAAATGTGGGCAGCTTCAGAAAAAATAAAATAATAGTTGGCTTCCCTAATGATTTTACTTATTCAACAATCCGGAATCACCTTGGCGGAAAATTCGTGGCCCAGCAAATTCTTTCTATCGCTGGGAATGGAACGTTTTTAATCGAAAACGTAGAGGACTGGACAACCTTTCAACAATCACACTTATTTGAGGAAATCACTTTTTCTAGATTTATAGATGGCCCTGTTGGTTCTGTTACTGCTGTAGTTGGTGACTCCTGGGTGGTCCTTGGACCGATTACAAGACAGGTCGTTCATGTTAAAGAGCTTGCAAATCATTGGGCAACCTATTCAGGAAATATTTTTTACAGCTCATCATGGCATGTTAATTCAATAAAAGTTATAGAATCGTTACGTGCAATCTGTAAACAAATACAATCAAGAGGATATCGTGGGATTATAAATTTTAATGTTTTGTTGGAAGGGCCTTTCTTGACAGACATAAATCCCCGATTCATGGGCCATTTTAGATTTTTTGAAGACTACATGAAAATGTCAGATCAAGTGTCGTTTGCTGCATTACACCTTCTATCTTTTTACCCTAATAGTTTTAACCTCAAAGATTATGACATTGACTGTGGAAATCATAACATGTCTTTAATGGTCATGCATTTGCTAGATCTTCAACCACGCATTGTTAAACCATCCGCAAATTTTGGTATCTATAGGGAAATTAAAGGTAGTATTGAGCCTGCAAGTAACACTTTTTTAATGACTAACGTGAATTCTGATAATTTTGCCATCCTTGATCCGGTTCCTTTGCCGCTTTCTGTTGTTGATGCTGGTTCTGAACTCTGTCGGATTGTTATGTCTAGTACTGCAATGGAAGATGGTTCAAACGAATTATCACCTCGGGCTCGCCGGATCCTCGGCCATGTAAGAAATGCATTGATTTAGACGGAGTGCGCATAATGGTAGACCAGGCAATTTTCTTTGGACATTTCAATCTTGGTGAAATTATTCGGGAGGAAACGATTGCGACGATTCGTGAAGGAAGCAGCGAACAAGGCATCTTTTGTATTCTTGTAGGCGATGTCGCTTTCCGTGAAAAAGTCCACCGTTTTATTAGAAATGGCAAGAATGGAGTTATCGATATATACAAGCGTCGTTGGGATTGTTCCAAAGGAAGATTATGCACAAGACTTCAAGCTTATAATCCTGAATGCGCCGAAAATATTATTGATTGGGAGCAGCTTAATATAGCAAAAAAAATAATTATCAACAGGTCTATTTCGCTATACCTTAACTTAAAAACTTCTCAATCGTTAGATGCAAAAGATACTGATTACATTCTTTTCTCTGAAATTATTAAAAATGAAATTGCTCCTGCAATTTTTAAAATAATTCTTTGCCAAATGGGACTTAACCAAGCATTTATTGAATATGGGAAACAGCACCGATTAGAAGTCCATGCGATCAATCTTTTTTCAGAGCTAAATTTGATAAACATCGCAAAAAGAAGAATCAGAAAGCGATATGCTAAATTGTCACAAAGTTGGAGGAATATAGGGAAAAACTTTGAAGTGGACACTGAAAATACATCTTTATGCTACTTAAACAAGCAGAGCTTAACCAGTATAAATGGTGCACCTTTGTGCATTTCTATTATTTTAGCTCTTTACCAGGAATTAACAAGGCAAAATATTATAAAAGTGACAGAAATTTATCCTATTGATAGTTGTTTGCCATTGTTACAATGTCAGCAGTTAATTAGTGAAATTGCCTCATCTGGCGTAAATATTTTAGAGTACTGGAATCTACAGTTAGTAACTCATGTTACATACAAAACTGATAACGGGAGTATTTTACAAAAAATGGTATCTCCTTGTGAAACAGATTACTTTTGGATTATTTCTAATTCTGATTTAAAAAGAAATCTCAACTAACTGAAATGTGTTTGGGAGGGCTTGGCGGGACGCTGCTTGTTATTTTGCTAATTGTTTCAATAGAAAAATATCAAGCAACCTCGGCCCCCTCCGGTGAACCCGGCCACCGGCCAGCCGTTGAAGCAATAACCGCTTTTCAGGAATATATCGAACCATGAAACCAAACACTAAAACACGTGACATCACCGCCTACCTTGCACTGGTCGCCTCCTGCCTCATCTTTGGCGGCTGCGTCTCCAAATTTCAACTTCCTGGCGCCAACAAATCACAGGTCCGCCTAGGTGGGCTGTCTAACCGGATTGACACCAGCTTCGGCGAAACACCTCGTGCGATGCAGGCGTTATCTGCAGTACGCGGCCGGGAGTATGATTTTGTCCTTTACTCGCTCAAGGAGAACGGCCAATCATGTCTGACTGCCGACAACCGCCGCGAAGCCCCGGTTTCTGTCCGGGTTGAACTGAGTCGCGAGGACAATGTTGCATCCGACCGGAACTTCCCGTTTGAAACCGTTATTCCGCCCAATACCAAGAAATGTATTGCCCGCATGTCCCGGCTGTACAAAGATCAGGATTTCCGTTTTCAATTCAACAACTCGTGGATGCCCGGTGACTTCTCTGCCCGTCACAGCCCCAAAGACGGATACCAGCTCCCATGGCAACAGGGAGAATCCTATCCAGTTGGTCAAGCTTTCGGCGGCCCGACCACGACGCATTCGGACAACGCAAACAGGTATGCGGTAGATTTCACCATGCCGATCGGCACCCCGGTGCTGGCCGCTCGTACTGGCACAGTTGTCAATCTGGAGGAACGCTTCAGCGTTGGCGCTTTTGACAAAGCACTGATGGATAAGGTCAACTTCGTGGACATCCTTCATGACGACGGCACCATTGCGACATATTCCCATTTAGCGGAGAAAGGTGTGACTGTTCATTTGGGACAGCTGGTTCTTGTGGGTGAAAGGCTGGGGTTTTCCGGTTCGACAGGATACTCCATGGGGCCGCATCTGCATTTTGTGGTCTGGCGCCCGCAATATGGCGTGAAAGAATATGAGCAGTTGTCGATTCCTGTCGAGTTCTGCAAGAGTGACAGAAATGCCTGCGCCCCTGTCGAATATGGCACTATTGTCCCAAACAGGTCGGCGTCACCCAAGTTTGGTAAAAAGGAATGAGGGCGTTCAATTATCCATTCCCCAACTTTCGGCACTTACGCGAAGGGTCTGGTCTCAATTCTTGACATTAGCTGGGTAACAAGGGCAGCGCATCAGAAGTAGCGACCTGCACCCTAACAGTGTGGAAAGGAATGCAGATGAAAAAGTTATTGAAAATGATCGTTATCGCTTTGTCCGTGCTTGTCCTCGTCACCGGATGTGGCAACGGCAGTTCAAGCAATGATACTCAGAGTACCAACTATGCCGATGTTGCCGGCAAATATACAGGTACCTTTCAAGGCTTCACCCAGGGACAGTGGGCCTTGACTGTCGATAATGCAGGAAAGGTAACCGGATCATTGTTGGCTTACTCCGGTGGAGCGGCGGAAGTCGAGGGTACTGTCTCTGCCTCTGGTGGATTGCAACTTAGTTCGCCTAAGTCAACATATCCCGCACAATCGGCCGGTATGATTACCAATAGCCAAGTGTCAGGTATTTGGAAAATCACAGGACTGGGAGAGTTGAATTTTCAAGGCATTAAAGACCGG
>Ga0154577_1179_pt1 | contig 11247 bp, 16 predicted proteins | sample RifGroF2_FD_116006 | JGI IMG/M metagenome (GOLD analysis project Ga0154577, IMG submission 116006) | Planctomycetes bacterium GWF2_42_9
TATATGTGTATGTCACTGGTATATGGAAAATAAGAAAGTATTCGTCCAGTTGGACTTTATTAACTGAGTGGGGATCATACGGCAGCAATAACGGCCAGTTCAGAGATGTAAGCGACATTATCTTTGATTCAAATAACAATGTATATGTTCTTGATTTTACTCTTAGCCGTATCCAAAAGTTTACTTCAACTGGCACATTTATCACTTCTTTCGGTACGCAAGGAAATGCAAATGGACAGTTTATGGGACCAAACGGTATGACAGTAGATTCAGATGGTTACTTTTACGTAGTAGATCGACTTAATAATAGAATTCAAAAATTAAACTCTAGTGGACAATATGTAACTTCATGGGGATCATTAGGCACTGCCGATGGTCAGTTTAGCTCTGCTGTAAAAATAACAGTAGACACAGAAAATAACATCTTAGTTTCAGACATTGACCTCGATAGAGTTCAAAAGTTCACATCAAACGGAACTTTTTTGGCTTCATGGGGGGTGGGGGCTCATTCTGACCTTGGAAGGTTCAAGAATCCTTCTAGTATTTCAATGGACTTACAAGGAAATGTGTATGTAGCTGATACTTATAACCATAGAATCCAAAAATTTACATCTGATGGTACATTTTTAAACGCCTGGGGCTCTCGAGGTTCTGATAATGGCCAATTTATTAACCCTTGGAGTATTTCGGTAGACTCAAATGGATATGTATTTGTTGCCGATAGCGGCAATAATCGCATCCAAAAATTCGATTCTAGCGGAGCATTTATAACTTCCTGGGTTCTGTCTTCAAATGAATTGCCTATTCATATATTTGTGGATTCTGTTGGTAAGGTTTATGTAACTGATCAAAACGATCATATAAATATTTTTACAGCAAATGGAGTCTTATTGTCGACTTGGGGCATATCATCTAGTCCTTACTTTTCTGATATTACAGGTATAACTGTTGATAAAGCTGGAAATGTTTATGTTGCAAATGCCAACTCATATTTTGGTCTAAAAAAATTAGACTCCAACGGAAAATTAATAACCTCTTGGCCAGTATCAATAACATCATCTGAAATAGCATTAGATTCGGATGATAACGTTTATATTGCAGACTCTGGGCAAAATCGAATTGTAAAATATTCTTCAACAGGAACTCGTTTAACCCAATGGGGTTCTTTTGGTAGCACTGAAGGCAAGTTCATCTCTCCAAAAAGTGTTTATATTGCACCTTCTGGTATTGTATACAGTTGTTGATTCAAATAATAATCGTATTCAGATTTTTGACACTATCTACACAGTGTCTGTAAATGCGACTGGAAACGGAAGTGGCAGCATTTCCTCGGATAAATTAGGTAGCTACTCTTTTCCATCAATGAACTCTGTATTAAATTCAATTACGAAAGGTTCTAATATAGTAATAACAGCAACTGCTGATTTCGGTTCTAACGTGTCTTGGAGTGGTTGCGACTCTACAAACGGTACGGTTACTAGCAGTACATGCACAATAAGTGACCTCATTTCCGATAGAGTCATTAATGTCACTTTCACGACTGTACCAATCAGGCAGTTAAACGTTACACTCAATCATGACGGTTATGGGACTGTAACAAGTATGCCTACAGGAATTTCCTGTGCTAATGTTAACAATGATTTATGTACAGGTGACTTTACTAGTGGGGATACTGTTACTCTTACATCAACTCCAAGTATAGGTTCTACACTCTTTGCTTGGGAGGGATGCAACAATATAACTCAGGATAAATGTATTGTATTGATGGACACAAATAAAAACGTAACAGCCTCTTTTGACATTTTGGATAATGCAAGATTAGGGGCGGGAACTAAGCACTATGGTACTTTAAGAACTGCATACAATGATGCCCAGGATACAGGTGTTATTAAAGCTAAAGATATTATTTTCATCGAAGACTTGATAATTGATAAAAATATCTATGTAACGTTATCTGGTGGCTATGACAATAATTTTACATCAAATATCGGTAATACTAAATTACATGGTCAGCTGATTCTAAAGAATGGCACTTTGTCTGTCGACAGGTTATCAGTTTTTTAAAAACGAGTTATATTATCACAATAAAAGCAAAGGCGACTCGGTCGGGGCTGGCTCAAGTTGCCTTTTTCCCCAACAATCTTGCAGCGTGCGGTCGTAGCCGTGCTATTTCTGCGTCCAACTTTTTCGCGACGAGTGCTTGACGCTCTGGCGCTGCCCGCAATTTTTCGAGCAAAAGCTGATCATCGATATTCAGCCCGCAACAAGTTTCCTCCAGCGAGAGCACTTTACCCAACAGCTGCATTAGATGCAAATCTGGATTGTCTAGCCAAAGATCTCGTATAACGTCGAGAATAATAGGTATCCTGTCTGAATTCATATCATCGCCTTCCCCGCCGAGGTAGATTATCAATTGCGGCCTTTGCCACTGCTTTGCCAGCCTCACTGTCAGTCAAATCGAAAAAATCGTCAGGCACAGGAATCTCTCTGCAGTCAGCACAGAACAACGCTCCGTCGCCCTGGTCTGCCATTGTCACCCACTGGTAAATTTCGGCGGTGTATTCTTCCCCTTGAAGGATCTCTCTCTTGCACACAGAACACCAATACGGCCCAGGAGGCGAGCCATATCTTCCCGGGCAGATCTTTACGATGCTGCGAAGCGCCAGTTTTGTCATTAAGTTCACCTCCATATCCATTTATAACTATTTATACTCGAATCTTAGTATAAATGGTTATAAACCCCGTAACATGCTGTTAATTCTAAATTTCTAGCTTTTTTTAATTACCAGTCTGGGTTTACAACAATATCGCCAATCCACGCAGTACCATCTCCCGGGTGTGCCACACCTTCGTTGCCGACATACGCCACCCCCGGCGGGGCGCCGGGCTGTTGTGTCTCTTCCTCGATTTTGTCTTCTGGCTCGCTTATAATCACGTCATTGTCGTCGGTCATGGCTATCTCCTGTCATCTAGGTTGACAACCTTCACCGCGATCGCGCCGAAGCCGCGGTCTCCGGCCCACAGATAGAAGGCGATCAAACCGTATGAAATAGCGATCGACAGCAGCTTTTGCCAGATAGTAAAGCCGTTGCCGCCGAGCATCCAAATAAATGCTGCCCACCCGAGAACGGCTGCCACCATCAGGCCGATGCCGCCGAAAATCTCGATCTTTTCGCGTAGGGATTTCTTTTTCATAGTCTATTCCTCCTGGGAGACTTCGTAGAGTCTGCCCTTCTTTTTATTGACCTTCGCCGCCACCAGCGCTGCCTGCTTCTGCAGTGCTTGTCCAAGCCCGGGGCACCAGTAGTTCTCCAGCACCGGTTTTGCCTTCTGGCCCCCCGAAGCTTTTTGAACTCTGCAGCCGGCACCACCGGGGAGGATATAAATATCAACTGAATAGTAAGCTCTCCTCGGACTATCCACGGCCTCCAGGCGGATGCTTGAAATCGGCGGATCCGGATTGATCAGATCCGGTTGCACTTCACTGGCTTTCATCGCTTTGCCTGCTTTTCCTGATCGCATCGGCGACTGCCTGGCCGGTCTGCCGGCACTGCTCCTGGTCATATTCCGTGAGTCCGCCAACCTTGAACATAGGCTCGCCCGGGTTTGTTTTGTCCCAGTTTTTGACAGTGCCAGCTGTGATAAAAACGGCCTTACACGCATACCACGCCAGCCCCAATACAGTTGTTACCATCATCGCAATTATAAGGGGACTCTCGTTGTTTGGGTTCTTTCCGAAAATTCCCAGCCCAAGCCCGAGGATAAAAAAGTGTGACAGCGGATACTCAACAAAACGCTTAATCATTGTTTGCCTCCGGTGAAGAGAGTTATTAACTGCCCAAGTAGGCCAATAGTTTTTTCTGGCGCATACCGATATTCCTTCCAACAGCCAGACTTGACCTGCATCAGAAATGAACCGTCATCCCGAACTCGCATCGGCGCAACAGGCGTAATCAGCCGGCAGTCATAACAAAGACCATATGCATCTATTGTGATTACCGACCTGTTTGTTTCGGTAATTTCCGCCCGAATATGTTCCGGGCCAATCTCTTTGCTGCACTTTTCACAAAGAGTTTCGATCGAGTCAAAGGTGGTGTCATTCCAAAATCTATATGGTAGAAGACTCGCCAAAATCGGCAACCGCTCGACTTTCTGGATAGTGATATTTTTTTCTCTCATCGATCCCCTCCCCAAAAAATGAATGTATTCCCGTTGCTTTCATTGATCTTGTCTTTGTCGCACCCAAGGGCAACCAACACGGTCTCAACTGCCCAGTGAGCGATACAGAGAGCAATAAAGCCGACTATAAACGCCGCCATGATCCCCAGGAAAATCAAAAACGACTCTTTGCTCTTCACTGCTACCAAAACAAACGGCGACAAGCACACCAACACCGCCACAATCAGCCTTCCGTTTCCTCGCATTCCGCGCCCCCTCGTATCATTTAATAATGATAAATATTATTTATAATTATTACTATAGAAAGGAGTGTGGAGTGTGTCAAGAGGATTCTTTTGAGGGTGGGTTGCGGAGAACTGGAGAGAAGGGTCTAAAAGCTTCTGTTTTTGGCTCGGGATGGCATCTCGATTGACAAAGCGAGCGGGATCGATTAAAAAAGGCGTGGAGTCAACTGGCAAAACCATAAATAAAGTTAACTAAATAATTATAATATTATAGTTTATTAACAGTTTGCTTTATAACATATGGCCTAAAAAATAAAACACCGCGAAGTCTAGTTTTATATGGCTTTGCTGTACCATGTCTGCAAGAGCATTATCCGTGCCACTACTTTTAACGCTCTATTTTAAAACATAGTTACGCAAAATATTTGATTGAAAAGCAGCCCAAACCGGGACCTCGTCTTGGTTTGTTTGCGTTTAGGGTGGCGGATAGGTACAAAAAAAGCCCAGGCGGGGGCCTGGGCTGGGGTGGGAGGAGGCAGAGGGTTATTTACTGTTGGGGTACTGTAGCTTCCAAAGCGCGGCCCGGATCGCCAGTTCAGCCTGCTCCTGCGTGTAGCCATAATCTCTTACCAGTTGATCTCGTTTTAACGCTACACCGTCCAGGTTTTCCTGGGTTCGCCGAGGATCGTGCAGCAACTTTGCTGCCTGGTTGATGATATTCCGGGCTTCATGGTCCATTTTCATTTTGAGTTCCACCAGGTTTACTTCCGGAGACTGGTCTTTCTTAACCGGAGGTACCGGCAAGATCCTTTTCCTTTTCCCTGTCTGAATATCATCACAAAGCGCCTGGATCATGTCCCGCATATTTGCTTTTTGTTCCTGTTTATATTCTATTGAAATTTTTGGATCCTTGTTCCTTAACGTGGCTACTAGAGACATTGCTGTGCCGCAGATGGCGTCGACATCAGCAATCGGGACTCTATATTCGTTCAGCAGCTGTTTTTCAAAGTCGATCATGTCGTGGTTGACACCTTCCTTGCCGTGACCTCTGAAAATGCTACTGACATATTTATTCAGCAACACTTTAAGGGGGATCCGCCCCAAGCGGCCTTCGGCTTTGAGCTGGTCAGCCAACAGGATGATATCAGCTTCTCCATTTTGCCCGAAATGAAGCCACTTTTTTTCGTCATCGCATGAATACAAAATCAAAGAAAGATTTTTCAATGACCTGATCAGCTCAGCTTCGGTCAGAACCGAGATTGGCTTTGTAGTAGCATTACCTTCCTGGTCTTTGTATTCGTAACTCAGAAGAGGCTTCTGACGTCGAATTCCGTTTAGAATTGACCGAAAGCTGACGGCCCCAGCCCGGGGTAGAACGAAACAATCTCGGTGGACGTATTCAAATTCTCCGATTACGGATTTATGTGATTTTTTTGTCCAGACCGGAATATAGCCGTGTGAAAAAACTGGTTCCGGATTCGATTTCAAGAGAGACTTTTTGAAAGCTTTCGCGAGAAGATGGTCTTGGTGAGTCGCATCTTTATTTCGGTAATTCTGCATCAGCGGCCTCCTTTTTCAGCTTGTTGTACTGCTGCTGAAGATAAGGTTTTGTCACGTCGAAGCCGTGATATCGATACAAATACGAAGCAACTTCGGACCAGGAGAATCCTTTCTCTTCTTTCAAAACACAGATTAAGCCGAAATATTGCACCCGGATTTTTGTCGCCTTTTCCGCACCACGCAGACGTTTTTCCTTTTTGAAGCCATCGGCCCGCTGGCTTGCAATTTCGTTCGCCTCGGCAATAGACACCGCCCTTTTCATAGACAACGATTCTTCGTTTCTTCTGGCAATTTTGATCGAGCACAGCAGCGACCCGTACGACAGCTCAGGGGTTACCGGGCCGCCGGTGCTCTTGCTACGAAGGATCTTCGATTGCTCTTCATGGATCTTGAGCCGGGTTACCTCGCTCTGTTGCTCATACCAGCGCAGCGCCGCAGACCGCTCTGATGCTGATGGCAATTCAGAGATTTCAGCAATCATTTTTATGTTCGCCTGGTTTTCGGTTCCAACTTCTTTTCTTTTTTTTGGCCGCATGGTGGGCTCCTGTTTTTTTCTCTTCGGGCTTTGTCTCTTAAATATATATAGGGGTATCCCGTAAGAAAAAAATCCTAACTATTTTTTCTGGTCGTTTTTGAAAGCGATATTTGGTTGAGATTTTCTTTTTCGGTAGCGAAGATCTCCGCCAGCTTTTCACATAAGCCAGCAGGATTTTTTTCGGCCCCGGCGAAAAATGCTCTCACAGTCTTTGTGATTTCGGTGTCGGTTTTGCTGCGGATAGCTCGCCTAGCCGCGCTGGTTTTTGAGCGCAAAACTTTGCGCTCTTCGAGCAGCCGCGCTGCTCTTGCCTCCAGCCTTTTACCGGATTTTATGGACATAAAATCACCTCCGTGATCGTATACTATATTGTATAATCAGCCTGTAAAATAAATGCAACATTTATTTTACGCCTTGACGGCTGATTATACGCGTCTTTAGCCGCTTTAGTGTTATCTGCGCCAGCGGATACACTAAAGCGGCAAGCCCCGCCTTGTCGCCGGACGCGGAAATATTATTTTTCCCCCGAAAAATAATGTTGACGTGGCCGTCTGCCGATGCTAACTTCAAAGCATAAATAGTCCGTATGAAGCCGATGCTTCACTCGCCAATGCGCGAACCACGGAAACATCAGATCCAATGTGATCAAACTGGCAACCCAGCCAGTAGTTCTCTGACAAGCAACACAGAATTGGAAAACATGGGGAGTAGCAGAGAGATTTTGAATTACGGCCGGAACAACACCAGCGTGGTGCCGGACCAAAAAATCTGGAAGCTATGGTAGTAAAAGTGAAGTACGGTAGTGGCGGTCGCCAAGACTGGCATATAAAACTGGATAGATCATTCTGCAGATCGATAAAAAAGCGGGAGCGAGCACAGATCACTCGCAGTTGTGAAAACAACGAATCTGATTTTTGAACTCAAGCAAGAGCCGGCGGGTCGGCAAAACAATCCCCGAAGAGAATAAAGATTTACAGATCGATCCTGCATCGATCTGATGATCGCGGTCCCGAGCGATCATTGCAGTCCTGATGTTAGATTTGGTTCGCGCCAGCGAACTCCGCAGTACCTCGAAACGATTTTGAATTTCTGCAGTTCCGAAAAATATTTATACAGGACCGAAGTACATCCTCTTTAGCTCGCAACAGCGAGCTCCGCAGTTCCCAATCACGCCGTAGATTTTCCAGGCTGTTCGCGTTGTTCATAAAAAAAACATCAGTTGTATATATAAATAGCCAACATCAACCTGGAGGGGGAGACAAGGCGGAAAAAATGCGTGGATCAATAGATTGGCAAGTTCGGGAAGTTTTTTCGACGGTAAACGATATAGGTGTTTCAAAGCACGAGGCCAAATCCCAGGCCCGCGAAGCCGGGGCAAAAACATGGTCAGACATGGGCAAAGCTTTGGGATGTCATAGCTACAGCACATATGATGATTATCGGGCTGTAGCGAAAGAGGCGTTTGGCTACATTCAGCAATCATATGGCGTTAAAGATATTATGCGTATCGAGAGCCATCAGGTTGAATCATTTCTCAAGGATCGTATTGAAAATGGTGGTCGAGATGGAGTAGGTCTGGAACGATCATCATTTGATAAATATAGCTCAGCTCTCAGTAAACTGGAAGTTGCGTTAAACCGATACTCCCAGGAAAAAGAACTAGGCCGAGAATACAAATTCGATCTCAAAGGGATCAGGCAGTATGCAGCAAAAGAACTCGGCAAGCGTAATGACATCAGCAGGGCATACAAAAACCCGAAGGCCCTGGTTGAGGCCGTAACCGGCAAATACAATCTAACTGCACATATTCAGTACGAGGGCGGAACTCGGATCGATGAAATAGCACGTCTTCGAGAAAACCAACTTCGTGGTCTCCGTCCGGATCCACACTCTGGTCAGATAAAAGGATGGATTGAAGTCTCTGGAAAAGGTGGGAAGGTTCGAGAGGTCGGAGTTACTACGGAAACATACTCTCGGTTAGAAAAAGCTATCGCTGCCGGTAACGGAATATTCAGAACCAACGAGGGCAATTACCGGAATAACTTAAAAACCGCAGCTGAAAGAACAGGCCAGAAATACGAGGGGTCGCACGGCCTGCGCTGGAACTGGGCACAAGAACGGCACGGAGAACTTCAAAACCTCAAAATGAGTTATGAGGCATCTCTGTCTGTCGTATCTAAAGAAATGGGCCACGAGCGCAGCGATATCACCTGCCATTACCTGCACTGAAACCAAAAAAAACATCTGGCCTAGAACCGTTCCGGGCTTCACGCCCGGAACCTAAAACCTGCTCTTGAAAATAGAACCTGCGCAACCGCATTATACTAACCGCATTATACTAACCGCATTATACTAACAGTATAATACTAACAGTATAATATCGTAGCACCAGCCCCGCCCCGGACGGGGCTTTTCTTTGCTCACATTCCGCTCAAATTGCTCCTAGCAAAATTAGCATAACCTGTAACCACTTGTTTTATCAGCGTTTAGTATTTACAGATAATATAAATTATTTATTATCATTTTTTATCTAACATATTTTCCACAATCGTCGATATAATACAGTAAGCGCAGAAGGCAAAGAGGAGGCACATCATGGAACTCATGATCGCAATATCGATAGCAGCAGTAGCAATTCTGGCCGAAGGACTGGACAAGATATTTTAAAAATAAATAACATTTATTGTTATTACTAAATGTGATAAAAGGAGAAAACATGAAAATCATCACGGTACTGCAGCAAAAGGGCGGTGTAGGCAAAACGACTACAACAGTGCATCTGGCCGCAGCTCTCGCTTGTCAGCACCCCCACCTCCGCGTCGCGGTGGCGGACGCGGACCCGCAGGGCAGCGCCACGATCTGGATCAAAAGAGGCAACGGTGGAACTGGCGTGGCAGTGCACACTGTGGCCGCTGACGGTGACGGTAGGAACCTGCGGGCAGAGCTTGAAGCAATCGACGCCGACGTGATCATCATCGATCTTCCGCCGGCTCTCGAAGCTATCTCCCTTCGCGCGGCAATAAGGGCAGACCTATTGCTTGTGCCCACCGGACCGTCTGTTGTGGATTTATCAGCGACCAAAGGGGCGGTGTCGATATGTAAAGAAGCCCTGGAATACAACCCCACAAAAAAATATTTGCTGGTACCCAACCGAGTGCAGCACAACACGGCTGCTGGTCGCGAGCTGCGCGGCGCGCTGGCGGCCTGGGGACCGGTCAGCGAAGCGACGTTGACCCTCAGAGTTGCATTTGCGGAGTCAGCAGCTGTCGGGTTGGGCGTGTCTCAATACGCCCCCGAGAGCCCAGCGGCACAGGAGATCGGACTGCTGGCGGAGGAAGTCTCCCGCATTCTTGAAATTTAGTAATAATAAGTAATGTTATAAAATAACAGTAAATAGGAGGAAATTATGGCAAAGCCAAGCCTGTCGGAATTGATGAGAGAAGAAGGGATGCTGGATACAGCAAACAAGAAGCCTGAGGCCGCCCCTGCGGCGGCTGAGACAAAAGCCCCGGTTGCAGGGAGGGGGAGACCGAAGACGAAGCCCGAAAGCAAACTCGTGAGCTTCCACTTGCCGCTGGAGTTGATCGCCAGGGTTGATACAGAGGCAATAGTGAAAGCAGGCGGGAATAAGTCGTTGCTTCTGGTTCGGATCCTGGAGGAGTATTTCGCGAAGAAGGGGTGATGTGGATACAATCAATCAATAGATCATTTCTATGGTACCTTCATGGTACCTCAGCAGTATCAATGTCCAAAAATGTCTAGCCTTGTCTGTAACCTTAAATGAAGGGTAAATCTGAAACGAGGTACCACCAGAGGTACCACGGAAAATAAAAAAGGACTTAGGGGTTTCCCTAAGTCCTTGATTTTTTTGGAGGCGGCGAGCGGATTTGAACCGCTGAATAAAGGTTTTGCAGACCTCTGCCTTACCACTTGGCTACGCCGCCGCTTATCACAGCGAACCGTACTTATATAAAATAACTCATCAGCATGTCAAGTCCTATTTGAATTTAATGGCAATACCGGTGGCGCGGTATTCGGTTGACGGAATTACACCATAAACGGTGGTGCGGCCATCCACTTCCAGCAGCATTACCGCGTCAGCTCCCATTTTTTCGGCTTCATGCCGCACCGCAGCGACACCCCACGCCCTGATATCCGGCGTCAGCGAATAGTCGGAGCCGTAGGTTTCACGTGTGACCTGGATCCTGCCAAGCTTGACGTACGGGCGGATCAGTTCATCCTGGGAAAGCAGCGGCGGCAGATCGCTCCCGGCGTGCGGATTGAAAATGGCGCACCCCGAGATGCAGGCCGTAAACAGAATCGCCAATACCGCGCTTGTCAGAATCCTGCTGTGGAAGATCATAGTGGACAGTCCTTTACATCCGGCAATTTACCTCTGGACAGAGATATATCCGCATGCTAATATCTGCCGCTTTTTATGGCAACAAAAAACGTAATTCACACAACTCCCCTGCCTCTATAAATAAATATACTTTAACTAAGTCAAAAAGGAGCGGTAGCGATGTCAGGTCATAATAAATGGAGCACAATCAAGCACAAAAAAGGCGCTGCCGATGCCAAACGCGGCAAGGTCTTCACCAAGATCATAAAGGAGATTTCGGTCGCCGCAAAACTGGGCGGCGGTGATCCGGCCGCCAACCCCCGCTTGAGGACCGCCATCGATAAGGCCAAGGCCGAGAACATGCCCAAGGACAACATCGAACGCGCCATCAAAAAGGGCGCCGGCGG
>Ga0154577_1180_pt1 | contig 11229 bp, 7 predicted proteins | sample RifGroF2_FD_116006 | JGI IMG/M metagenome (GOLD analysis project Ga0154577, IMG submission 116006) | Planctomycetes bacterium GWF2_42_9
GACTACAACGTTGATAGGCTGGATGTGTAAGTCCCGAGAGGGATTCAGCTAACCAGTACTAACGCTCGAACGCTTGACCATATCTATCATTAATTGATAAGTTTATTTGAAATTTTTAATTAAATTTCAAATGATGTTTAGGTCATTTTCATACGCACTTAAGCATCTACGCTATATAATATTTTGAAGCGGCTTTGCCGCTTTAAGCAAACTTCCTGGTGACTTTACTTGCGGGGAAACGCCTGATCCCATTCCGAACTCAGAAGCTAAGCCCGTAAGGCCAATGGTAGTCCTTCGGGGCGAGAGTAGGTTATTGCCAGGATTATTAAGGCCAAAGGGTTTAATCCCCTTTGGCCTTTCCTTTGCGCTCGGAGCGCAGAAACGCACCGGATACCCCCGATTTTCATTCTGAACGAAGTTCCCTAACACGGTACGCAGAGTTGGAGCGAAGCGGAAACTCCCGAGTTTTCAGGAATTTTGTTGCTTATAATCCACCTGCGGGGGACTTGAGAACAAAATCCAGAGGGAGAAGAATCTAGTTTTCCATCTAAATACTCCCCAAAAAAATATTTCCGATTTTGTTAAGTAAAAAAATTATGGCTTGCCAGGAAATAACTTTATTCCGATTCAGGAATGAATCAATATCGATGATTTCCCAAATCGTTATTTCACCTATCTAAATTCAAGTTATAAACAGGATAGTACATTGCTCATCGTATGCTATTATTACTTTCGCTTAAAACGAAAGGTCTGTTATGTTGAGTTTTGTTCATTTCGAAATACCAGCCGACGATATCGAACGAGCGAGTAAATTTTACAATATGCTTTTCGGATGGAGAGCGGAAAAAGTATCAGGCCCGTGCGAATATTGGATGATGAACACAAAAAAAACGCCTGAAGAATGCGGAATTAATGGAGGAATTTCCAGAAGAAAAAATTCTGCTGAACATATTGTTAACTACGTTGAAGTTGACTCTATGGATAATTACATCAAAAAAGTTGAGCAGCTTGGCGGAAAAGTGATCGAGCCTAAAACACCAATTTCTAAAATGGGGTGGTACGCAGTCTGTTTGGATACCGAAAATAATACCTTTGGCATTTGGCAGACAGACGCAAACGCAAAATAATCGCTGCTTATCACTAAACCAAAAATTAATTGTCATTGCCCTGACTTTCCATTAATATTCACACATTGGTTACGGTTAGTTAAAATTCTTTAGGACTTCTATGAAAACTACTAAAACCACAATAAATCTGATATTGTTTGTTGTTATTTTTTTCAATAGTATGGTTTTCTGTTCACAATATAATCCAATCGCCGACGATAAAGCCGTCATTGTAGCCGATGATATTCGCGTTACTGTTTTGACCCCCGGCCTTATCAGGCTTGAATGGTCTGAGAATAAAAAATTTGAAGACAGAGCCAGCCTTACATTCGTCAATCGCAGCACAAATGTACCCCAATATAAGGTTTCGAAAAATGACGGTACGCTCGAAGTCAAGACCGAAAAATTGCTGCTAAAATATAAACTCGGCACTGGAAAATTCACAAAAGACAATTTAAGTATCGATATAAACACAGGCGGTTTGAATACCAAATGGCATTTTGATGATATCGATAATAAAAATCTTTTGGGTACTGCCAGAACATTAGATGCTCATAATGGTCATCTAAATTATGAAAAGAATGAAAAGCTCGCACTTGGCCAGGGAATAATTTCACCCAGCGGTTGGTGCGCAATCGACGACAGCAATAAACCATTGTTTGATAATTCTGATTGGCCTTGGGTTACAGCAAGACCTGACGGCCAAAGACAGGATATTTATTTCTTCAGTTATGGCTATGATTATAAAGCCGCGATGAAGGATTTTATTACTGTCGCGGGCAATATCGCTTTACCGCCGAAATTTGCTTTTGGTATCTGGTGGTCAAAATATTGGAATTATGACGATCAGCAGTTTAGGGATATAGTCGAGCAATTCCAAAGATACGACCTTGGTCTTGATGTTTTGGTCATTGATATGGATTGGCACATTTCATCATCGCCCGGCTGGTACGAACCCAACGGTCAAATGAAAAAGGATCAGGCCGGCGAGCGTTTCGGCTGGACTGGTTTCACGTGGAATAAAAATTATTTCCCCGACCCTGAAAAATTCCTAGCCTGGACAAACAAAAATTCTATAAAGACCTGTATGAATTTGCATCCTGCAAGCGGCATCCAGCCCCACGAAGAAAAATATGATGAATTTGCGAAAATAATGGGCATAGACCCAAACACAAAAAAATATGTACCGTTCGATATCGTTAATAAGGATTTCGCGAAAGCATATATGGAAGTTCTTTTGCATCCTATGGAAAAAATGGGAGTTGATTTCTGGTGGCTCGATTGGCAGCAGTGGAGCACTACAAAGATAAAAGGCGTAAATCCCACTTTCTATTTGAATTACGTTCATTTCAGCGATATGGAAAGGCAAAACAACAATCGCCCGCTCATTTTCCATCGTTGGGGCGGCCTCGGCAATCACAGATACCAGATTGGTTTCTCCGGCGATACAATTATTTCGTGGGAATCGCTTGCATATCAACCATATTTTACCGCAAACGCGGCCAATGTAGGTTTTGGTTTTTGGAGTCACGATATTGGCGGCCATTATTGCAGAAAAGGTTTAGGCGAACCCGAAAATCCAGAACTTTATACCCGATGGATTCAATACGGCGTATTTAGTCCAATTTTCAGAACGCACGCGACTGCCAGCCAAGAAATAGAACGCAGACCATGGGCGTATCCGATGGATTATTTTCAGGCGATGCGAAAATTCTATGATTTAAGATATTCGCTTATGCCCTATATTTATACTTCCGCTCGCCAGGCTTACGATGCAGGCATCTCCATTTGCAGGCCTATGTATTACGATTGGCCCAAAGACAGTAACGCTTACACATACACAAATCAATATATGTTTGGCGATAGTTTCCTCGTTAATCCTGTCGTTGCGCCGATGCAAAAAGATAAACCTTATATATCGCAGAAAACTTGGCTGCCGAAAGGCAAATGGATAGAATACGAGACAGGCAAAGAATTTGAAGGCAACATTACAATAGAAAGACCGTTTGCCCTTGATGAAATTCCTGTCTATGTAAAGGCAGGCTCAATTATACCAACAATGCCCAAAATTAATCGCATCGATGAAAAACCATTAGATACGATGATTTTAGATATTTACCCCGGCGACAACGGAAGCATCAGTGTCTACGAAGATGCCGGCAACGACCAGAAATATAAAAATGAATTTGCGTTTACAGATATTAACTTCGTAAAGAAAGATTCATCGATTGAAATAAATATTATGCCGATCAAAGGCAAATTTGATGGTATGCTTTCATCCAGAAATTACCAAATAAGACTCATAAACACTTTCCCGCCTCAATCTGTTTCCGTCAACGACCGCGAAATAAATTTTGATTACGATGGCCGGGAGGTTGCGACAATAATCAATATTGGCAAACAAAGCACTAGCGAAAAAATTAATATCATAGTAAAGCAAAGCAATGAAGATACCGCAAAACTTTCAGGCTTAAAAGGTAAAATGAAACACCTTCACAGATTCGTTGATTTTGTCGGCAGATCACCGCAGCCCAGATATGAATTTGAATCGATAATAAGTACATCACTTACCGGCACAAAAATGACTTACAACCCGGCCGATGCCGTTGATTTAGTGAATAATTTTGAAACTGAATACGATAACGCTCTCGAACAGATAAAAAGTAAAACAGCAAAATATCCAGACTGGCTGCCGTATTTGGAATGGCTTCAGCTTAGGTAGGGTGGGCTTTAGCCCACGCTGTTTTATCTTGATAAAATAATTAAAAATCATAGAATTTAGGCTTTGCAAATTATATTTAATGGAAGCAATATCATGGAAGAAAAGCATATCAGAAAAATAGCTGATGAATTGAAGATTACTCTTAAACAGGTAGCTGCCGTAGCCCTTTTATTGAGTGAAAACGCTACCGTCCCCTTTATCGCACGATACCGTAAAGAAGCAACCGGAAGCCTTGACGAAGTCGCCATTACAAGTATTCGCGACAGGCTCGAACAATTAAATGAATTGGATAAAAGACGCGATGCGATTCTGGAGTCGTTAGAAAAGCAAGGCCATCTCACCCCAGAACTGAAAGCCAAAGTACTCGCCGCAGAGACTATGGCGGTTCTTGAAGATATTTACCTTCCGTTCAGACCAAAAAGACGAACCCGCGGCACAATGGCCAAAGAAAAAGGCCTTGAACCTCTGGCAAAAATGGTTTTTGAGCAGACCAATTTCGACTTAAACAAAGAAGCGGAGAAATTTATAGACAAAGAAAAGGGCGTCGAGTCTGTCGAAGATGCGCTTGCCGGCGCACGCGATATTATCGCTGAATGGATTAGCGAAGATCAGCAGGCAAGAGCCGACATAAGATCGCTGTATCAAAAGACAAGCCAATACGTTTGCAAAGTCATCCCCGGCAAAGAAGAAGAGGCGATAAAATATAAAGATTATTACGATTGGTCCGAGCCTCTCGCAACCGCACCCTCACATCGTGTGCTCGCGATGCGCCGCGGAGCAAAAGAAGAACTTATGGTGCTTCGTGTAATCGTAAATGAAGAAGATGCTGTATCAATTCTTAATGCGTTGTTTGTAAAAAATGCAAATCCTGCCGCCGACCAGGTAAAACTTGCGGTTAGAGATAGTTTCAAACGTCTGATTATGCTCTCTATGGAAACAGAAATGCGACTTGAAAGCAAAAAGGCCGCCGATGAAGAAGCGATCAAAGTTTTTGCCGAAAACATCAGACAACTGCTTTTAAGCTCGCCGTTAGGTGAAAAGAGCATACTCGCGATCGACCCCGGTTTCCGCACAGGCTGCAAAGTCGTCTGCCTGGATAAGCAGGGCAAATTACTCTACAACGATGTAATCCATCCTATGGGTGCAGAAGCGATAAGAAATGAAGGAATTAAAATCGCCGCATGGTGTCAGAAATACAAAATCGAAGCGATCGCGATTGGCAACGGAACAGCAAGCAGAGAAACCGAAGCATTCGTCCGTACTATCGGCTTGCCGAAAGAAATTCATATCGTAATGGTTAATGAAAGCGGCGCAAGCATTTATTCCGCATCGGAAGTCGCACGAGAGGAATTCCCCGATTACGACATTACCGTAAGAGGCGCGGTATCGATTGGCAGACGATTGATGGACCCATTGGCTGAATTAGTCAAAATCGATCCCAAGTCTATCGGTGTCGGCCAGTACCAGCACGATGTCGACCAAACGCTTTTGAAACGCTGCCTCGATGATACCGTCGGCAGTTGCGTAAACGCCGTTGGCGTTGAGGTCAATACCGCAAGCAAACAGCTTCTAACGTATGTTTCAGGCGTAGGCCCGAAACTGGCTGATAATATTGTTTCGCATAGAAATGAAAACGGCCCCTTTGAATCACGCGATAAATTGAAAAAAGTTTCAGGTCTTGGCGGAAAAACTTTCGAACAATGCGCCGGCTTTTTGCGAATTCGAAATGCGAAAAATCCGCTCGACAGCAGCGCCGTGCATCCCGAAAGCTATGAAATCGTAGAAAAAATGGCAAAGGATTTGAATTGTTCCGTTGCCGATTTGATTAATGATTCTTCTTTACGTGATAAGATAAAATTAGAAAAATACGTTACTGAAACAATCGGTATGCCCACACTCATAGATATTAAAGCCGAATTAAGTAAGCCCGGCCGTGATCCTCGAAAGCAATTCGAGTTGTTCAGCTTTGCTGATGGGATCAAAGAGATCAGCGATTTGGAAGTCGGTATGGAATTGCCCGGCATCGTTACCAACATCACCGCCTTTGGTGCTTTCGTAGATATTGGTGTGCATCAGGATGGCCTCGTGCATATCAGCGAGCTTTCTGATAATTTCGTCAAAGACCCGAATGAAGTTGTTAAAGTTCAGCAAAAAGTAAAAGTCCGCGTCTTGGAAATCGATGCTCCTAGAAAGCGAATTTCCTTGAGTATGAAGAAAAATTCTGGCGAAGGCAAAAAAGCACCCGTCAATGAAAGGCAGCATCAGCCTGCCAGACCTGTCAGCAAAAAACCGAATACGCCCATTGAGCCCCCAAAATCGTCTCAAAACGGCAAAAATTTAGGCTCACTTGCTTCGAAATTAACTTTTGGTTCGTGAAATTAAAATATCTGGCCAAACATCTTTCGATATTGCAAGGGCGTGATATGCTTGTTTGAGCTGAAATACCTGCTGATATGCGCATCGCTTGAAAATCCCATCGCAAGAGCAATTTGCGTTATTGAAAGTGTGCTTTCGATCAGCATTTTCGCGATTTTATCTGTTCTGATGCGTGTTATTTCATCGAGTATCGATCGTTTCAGTTCTGTTCTGAATTTCTGCTCAAGCATTCTGCGCGAACTACCAACATTTTCCAGCACATCCTGCACTTGTATCATCTGATCCGCGTTTTTAGATATAAAATTCACCGCTTTGATTATGTCCGCATCTTCGATCGCCAGAAAATCAGTTGATTGCCTTGTAATAACGTGCGTCGGCTTTACAACCGCCTCCTTATGCGAAGTTTTTTTGCCCGTCATTAATTTGTGCAGAATTTCAGCCGCTTCAAAACCCGCAACCTCGTGATTTCTCGCGATGCTCGATAGCTGCGGAGCCGAAAATTTGCATATCATTTCATCATTACCCACGCCCAAAATCGCAACATCCTGCGGAACTCGAAGCGCCGCCAGTTTGCACACTTCCAATAATTGCTGACTTCTGTCATCATTGCACGCCATAATGCCGACAGGTTTTGGCAGCGATTTAAGCCATTTGATCATAAAAGTCTGTTCTGCATCCCACGTATATCTTGCTTTTTCGCTTGGCAGTTTATAAATATGTGTTTCAATCCCGCTCTTTGCCGCGCGTTTCGCAAAACCTTCACCTCGCTCCTGCGACCATTGCATTTCTGTGAATCCGCAAAACGCCAGATTTTTATAACCTCTGTCGATGAGATATTCAGCTCCCATCGCACCAACCGCGTTGCAGTCTACAAATATTTTAGCCGTCCCCGGATATTTCTTCGTTGTATAAGGTGCAATTACCGTATGAATTCCCATCTTGATGATTTTTTCAGCCTGTTCGTTCTCACGCATAATTATGCCGTCGATCTGCCATTTTTTCAGCAGCATAGGCAGTTTGGATTTATCCGATTTGCGGTAAAACAAATCTTCGCACCAGTAAAACGCCCAAGGCCCGTATTTGTCCGCATAATCCGCTATACCTCTAAGCAGGCCTCTGCCGTACTCGCGTGAGCGTTCGATCATTAATGCTACTTTTAAAATCTTAGCCATACAATATATAAATATACGCAACGCATCATTTATGCAAGTGCCGAGTTTATGATTATTTCGTTCCATAAATGTGTGTAATAAATTTACACATCGTAATTTATTGGTTTATGCTGGAAATACATTAAGAATAGTTATATATAATTAACCTAACGCTAAAAATTGATTAAAGAGTGGTTTATATAAACAAGGATTGTTATGAATATCACCGGCATTCGTAATTATTTCGCACCAGCTCCGCATCTTCCTCGCCTTCCTGAAGAGCAGATAAAAATCCGTTATCCTAAATTCCGCTGGAGCATTCTCGAATCCACCTTCATCGGCTACGCAATGTTCTACCTCGTGCGAAACAATTTCAACGTTGTTGCTCCCGATATGCAGGCCGCACTCCATTACGATCGCTTTATGATTGGCAATATCGTTGGAATAACAGCGATAACCTATGGCATCGGAAAATTTTTAATGGGCGCCGTTTCCGATAGAAGCGATAGCCGGAAATTTATGGCCTTTGGATTGCTGCTTACTGCCATTTGCAATATTATATTCGGCTCTGTTAGCAATTATACTCTGCATTTATCTCTTTGGGGACTAAATGGTTTCGTACAGGGAATGGGTTGGCCTCCTTGCGGCAGATCGATCGGCCATTGGTTCAGCGTACGTGAAAGAGGAACGGTCTTCAGCACGTGGAATACTTCCCATAACTTCGGCGGCGCTATAACAGGCCCAATCGCCGCTTTTGCCGTGCATTACTTCGGCTGGCGCAACGCCTTTTATTTTCCCGCCGTTTTAGCCATTATTGGCGCAATATATTTATTCTGGCGTCTGCGCGATACCCCGCAATCTGTCGGCCTTCCGCCGATTGAAGAATATAAAAATGATTTCACTGAAGAAGAAAAGATCCACGGCACGCACGAACGCGAATTTACATACAAAGAATTATTCGTGAAATTCGTTTTGACAAATAAATTTATTTGGCTGCTGGCCTTCGCGAATCTTTTCGCCTACGTCGTGCGATACAGTATGCTTGATTGGGGCTGTATGTACCTCCGCGAAAGCAAAGGTTGTTCAGATTTAGGCGGCGGCTGGGCGATTTTCGCTCTCGAATTTGGCGGCATTCCCTCAACGATTCTCTTCGGCTGGCTTTCAGATAAAATCGGCGGCAGACGCGGCAAAATCGCTGTCTTGTGTATGCTTCCGATCGTTTTAGCCTTTATCGGCATCATTATTAATCCGGTAGGGCGTTTATGGCTCGATAGAACTTTGCTCTTTTCCATTGGATTTTTTATTTATCCTGTTATAAATTTAATTGTTATTATCGCGCTTGATTTGACGTCCAAAAAAGCGATTGGAACTGCCGCAGGTTTTATTGGTTTGTTTGGCTATATCGGCAGAAGCGCTCAAGGTTTTGTTTTCGGTGCGATGGCAGACCATTATTGCAAACTATATGGAACTCTTGAAGGCTGGAAAATCGTTTTATGGTCGATTGTCGCCTGCGCGTTTATCGCCATTATTTTACTTGCCTTTACCTGGAAACTTAAACCAAAAGCATAAAAGAGTAAGCGTACCTTGTCATTCTGAAAGGAGTCCTGCGTTGCAGGACGCAGAGAAGAATCTCGTTTTTTGCCAGAATATGTTATAATAAGGAAATTTAATGAATAAAAAATTACTTTGCGTTATTATCGTTTCAATGGTGTTAATATTGGGTTTAGCGAAAAATAAAAATAGGTGTTTGATTATTGCTCATCGCGGCGCATCATTTGATGCACCCGAAAATACCGTCGCCGCAATCAAACTTGCCTGGCAAATGAAAAGTCCCGCTTCAGAGTGCGATATCCACCTAAGCAAAGATAATAAAATTATGGTTATGCACGACGCCAACACTATACGAACCACAGGCGTTGCGATGATGATAAAGGATGCCGATTCCGCCGACCTTCGCAAACTCGATGCCGGTTCTTTCAAGGCCGAAAAATACAAAGGCGAAAAAGTTCCTTATCTTGAGGAATTCATTGAAACGTTAACACCAGCCAAAAAACTCTTCGTTGAAATAAAGTGCGGCCCCGAAGTTTTGCCGTATCTTGAAAAAGTTATTAATGATAGCGGCAAACGCAAGCAAATCGTTATAATTGGCTTTAATTGGGATGTGGTATCGCAGGCCAAAAAAGTTTTTGCTGATATTCCTGTTTATTGGCTTGTTTATTCCGGCCAGGACGATAATAAACAATGGATTCCCTATTCTGAGGATTTAATTGCCAAAGCAAAGGCCGATTCTCTCGACGGTCTTAACGTTCATTACGGCGCATTGACTGCTGACTTTGTACAAAAAGCGCATCAGGCAGGTCTGAAAATTTTCGTCTGGACAGTCGACGACCGGCAGGATGTCGAAAAAATGCGTTCCTTCGCCGTCGATGGCATCACAACCAACAAACCAAATCTATATATTCAGAACCATTAACAAAAAAAATCAGTTAGCCCACAGCTTTATGCTGGGGGTTCGTTATCCTCGATTTGCGACAGTCCTCGCAGGGGATTCGAGGGGTTCTCTTTCTGCCGCCCCAAAACACTTTCTGTCATTCTGACCAAAGTCCTGCTTGCAGGACAAAGGGAAGAATCTCGTTTAACCCCTGCGCAAAATGGTGATTTTATTTTTGCAGAATGGTGATTTTTCAATCTATTTTAGTGTATAATATTTCTTAAATAAGGAAGAAATCTAAATATGAATACAGTTCCAAAACTTGTTTTATTTGACCTTGACGGCACAATTTACGTCAGCGGCAATCTAATCACCGGCGTAAAAGACCTTTTGCAAAGATTGACCGATTTAAGCGTATCCTTTGGCTTTATGACCAATAACAGCTCTGTCAATCCTGACGATTATTTCACCAAGCTGTCAAAAATGGGTTTGCCCGTAACGCCTAAAAATATCGTTACAAGCTGCGAAGCGACTGTACGGATGCTTAATGAATTGAATATTGAACGCGATTTATTTATCGTCGGTACAGAGAGATTTAAGAATTATCTTGCGCAAAACAACTATTTTCATAATGAGACAAATCCAAATGCTGTCCTGATTGGTTTTGACCTCGAACTCACTTTTGAAAAACTTACTAAAGCCGTTCGTTTTTTGGAAAACGGCGTTCCGCTAGTCGCATCGCATCCTGATGTTTGCTGCCCGTCTTCCGCAGGCCCGATCCCGGATGCCGGTATGATACTTGCCGCCTTGAAAGCAGGTTCCAATGTTTCACCTCTCGCTATTGCCGGCAAGCCCTATAAGTGGATTCTGGACGTTGCTAAAGAAAAATTTAAAATTACAAATAATAATGAAATCTTCATCGCAGGCGATCGCCTCGCGACAGATATTATGATGGGCAACAAATTCGGCATCAAGTGTGCTTTGGTTCTAACAGGCGTTTCAAAATTGGCCGATGTTGACGCATCGGAACATAAGCCCGATTATGTTTTAAATTCCATTCCCGAACTTTTAGATACAAACTTATTTAAATCGCTATGACTAAAATTTACGATGTAGCTGTTATCGGCGCAGGCGTTATCGGGGCTTCGATTGCCCGAAGACTTTCGCGGTACAAACTTTCCGTCGCGTTGCTCGAAAAAGAAGTCGATGTCTCATTCGGCACTAGCAAAGCCAATTCAGGCATTATCCACGCAGGCTTTCACGACATTCCTGGCTCATTGAAAGCCGAATTATGCGTACGAGGCAACGCCGAATACGACAGACTCGCCGATGAGTTGGAATTTCCTTTTGAACGCCGCGGCGAATTGGTCGTCGCTTTCGACGAAGAGCAGTTGCAGGTCGTACACAACCTTTATAACAACGGCAGAAAAAACGGCGTCCGTT
>Ga0154577_1181_pt1 | contig 11149 bp, 7 predicted proteins | sample RifGroF2_FD_116006 | JGI IMG/M metagenome (GOLD analysis project Ga0154577, IMG submission 116006) | Planctomycetes bacterium GWF2_42_9
ACTATTATTATCATCAGGTTACAGAAAAACAATTTATAGAATCGATAGAGGCCGCATCAGCAAAAAAAGAAATTTTTCCAATTCAGTGTGCCCAGATTGATGATGGCTATCAAACCCACCATGGTGATTGGCTCGAGCAAAATAAAAATTGGCCGACACCTTTGGCTGATACAGTTAAAAAAATTAATGATATGGGTATGCAGGCGGGCATTTGGACAATGCCGTTTCTTGCCAGTAAAGCAAGCAAGGTTTTTCAAAAGCATCCTGACTGGTTTGTTTGCGATAGGCATAAACAGCCGTGGTATGTTCCCGGCTGGTCGCCAGAACCTGATAATGAATGGGCGTGTTTAGATGTTAGCCGATCCGATGTTCAGAAGCATCTATGTGATGTTTATGAAACGCTGTATGCCTGGGGTTTTAGATATTACAAATTTGATGGCGGCGGTTTTTCTGCACCTTCGGGAATAAGAAACGCACATGATGCTACGGGTGTAAGCTGCCTGCGCGATGGGCTGAAATTAATTCGCAGCGTAGTGAAAGAGTCATTGATACTTGGCTGCGGAATGCCTTTTCTTGCTTCAATTGGTGTTGTAGACAGTACTAGAATATCATCTGATACAGGTAAAACCTGGCAATCATGGGGATTGCCTACGGTTGAAGCGCAGCAAGTTGATAAATCGCAACCTTCGGATCCATCCGCACCATCATTGAAATCAGCGTTGAATGGTACACTGTCAAGATGGTGGCAATATGACAAATGGTTCAGAGCTGATCCAGATGTTGTGATGGCACGTGATGAAAATACTGAACTAACTATTGCCGAAGCAAGAATAAGCGCGCTTACTGCTATTATTACCGGCGTTGCATTCACTAGCGACCGATTGGATAGGATGGGAAAAGATCGATTGAGACTGCTTTCTCTTTCGGCCAAAATAAGGATTCGGGATTTAAGACCTTTAGACTGGGAAGATAAAGCCTGTTCGTATATTTTTGGCGGCTCGATTGACAATTACAAAGCAGTGGCAATTTTTAATTACTCTGAATATCCGCAGAAAGTGAAATTATCTGAATTAAATATGCCTCTTGGTTCGAAAGAATTATTACATCCATATGAAAAGATTAATGATGTTATTGAAATTATACCTCATGATGCAGCGTTAATTACAGAAAAAAAGTCATTCACTTTTTAAAGAAACTCGGCAAGATGCACTTGATCGGAAAGATACCCCTAAAAGTCCTATAAACATATTTGTACAATTATTTTAATATTATAAAAGCGAATCTCCCCGTTTTTTACACTTCTTTTTGCACAAACGTTAAGAGCAGTTAAATTCTGGTCGAAAAACATAGTATAACTACGGATGCGGTCTTTTGAAAAATATGCGGTTTTTTGCATTAGAATGTGAAAACCAAATTTGAAAAGTGGTAAAGGAGTTTAAGGTTTAGAGATGTTTAGTTCCATAAAAACAAAAATTATGGTTCTGCAGGCCGGATTAATTCTGTCTGTACTTATTTGTTTAGGGGTAATTTCTTACCTCATATCTCATTCCGCATTAAAAGAAAGTCAAAAACAAACTCTGGAATTTCTTGCCGATAGTGTATCAGAGCGGGTCAACGATTTGATCTTCGACAGGGGACTTTTTCTCGAACGTCTTGCGGATTCTGAAGCGATAACAAATTATATGAACACTTCGGACGACATCGTCTTAGAGCAATTTTTTATTAAATACCGCCAGGAATTTCCTCAACTTTCGTATGCAAACGGTGCAGGCAAAGAAGAAGTAAAAGTTCTCGACGGCAGCAGGGTAACAAATAATTATAAATTATCAAATTCACCTCTTTACCTCGCTTGCCGGCAAACACCAAATAAAGTTGTTGCCCTGTATCGTGATAATTGTCCCGATATGGGATTTACCTGTATGGAATTTGGCTATTTAAATGAAAGCATTTCCGATACCAATAAAAACACAGCATTTGTACTTGGCAGAGTCCCCATTTCAGACTTGATAAATGATCTTCAAGTTTTTAATAAAATAAAATCAACGTATGCGATATTGGTTGACGCCAAAAGAAATATTATTGCCTGCCCCGAAGAGGATTTAGAATTACAAAAATTGCAAATTAAGGGCAAAGAATCACAAAAAATAACTTCAGAGATAAACGAGTCAATGGTCGGCTACGGCCGTGCCGAGATTTTCGGCGAAGATGCTTTCCTGGCTTATGCTCCCGTCAAAGAGCAGGGCTGGTCTGTGATAATTGTATTACCTTACGAGAATTTTATCGCTAAATTGAAAGGATTGCAAACCACAGTTATCATTTTGGGATTAACCATTTTAATTTTTACTTTCTTCTTATCACTTTACGTCGCGACAGATATAACAAAACCTGTCGCCAAATTGCTTAAAACCACGTCCGCGATTGAATCTGGTGATTTCACACAAAGGGTAAGCGTCGAATCAAGAGATGAATTGGGTCAGCTTGCGGTTGCTTTTAATAAAATGACGGAAAACCTCCAAAACACCACAACCTCGATGGTAAACTTAAATCGTGAAATTGTAGAAAGGCAAAAAGCTGAAAAAAAACAGCAATGCTTGAACGAAAAACTCGAAAATAGCATCAAAAATCTGACAATCGCAAACAGAGAACTCGGCGATTTCGCACACGTTGCCGCACACGATTTAAAAGCTCCTTTGCGTGCGATAGGAAGTCTTGCCGGAATAATTTTAAATGATTATGGCAGTAAATTAGACGAGCAGGGAAAATATTATCTCAATACTTTGATAAAACGAACCGAACGATTGAATGAACTTGTCAGCGGTATTTTAAATTATTCCGAACTCGGACGTTCAACGGTCTTTATGCCTGTGAATATAAATGATGTGATCAGACGAACTATTATTAGTATGCAGATACCCGAAAATATTGACATAGTGCTGGAGTCAGATTTTCCCACTATCCTTTGCGGCAAAAACCATATCAACCAGGTATTTCATAATTTGATTCATAATGCCGTTAAATTTATGGATAAGCCAAAAGGATGCATAAGGTTAAAATGCGTTTCGCAAGGCGACAACTGGATTTTTAGTGTTTCAGATAACGGACGAGGCATCGAAGAAAAATATTACGACAAAATTTTCAAAATTTTCCAAACACTTGTAAGACGTGATGAAGAAGAGAACACCGGCATTGGTCTTTCAGTGGTTAAGAGAATTGTTGAAAAATATAACGGTAAAATCTGGGTCGAATCCCAGCCGAAAGTTGGAAGCACGTTCTTCTTTACGTTGAGAAAGGAAAAGCTGGAGGTTTATAATGAGAAACTTCAAACCAATTCTATTAGTTGATGATGACGATGTCGATGCGATTATTACGCAAAGAGCGGTTAACGATCTCAAAATCACCAACGAGCTTATTCGCAGGGTCGATGGCGAAGACGCGATTGAGTATTTAAAAGACGAAAATAATCCTCGGCCTTGTGTCATTCTTCTGGATTTAAATATGCCCAGAATGAACGGCTTTGAATTCCTCAAGATCGCAAAAGCCGATCCAGAGCTTAAAAGGATACCAGTTGTCGTTCTTACGACTTCAGACGTTGATGAGAATATTCTTGATAGTTTCGACTTGGGCGTTGCCGGCTATATAGTGAAACCGGTCGATTACAAGCAGTTCCTCGAAGTAATGAAGACTATCAATATGTATTGGTCGCTAAGCCAACTGCCTCCGATCGAAAAACAATATTGTGAGACGCAGCAAGTTCAGACGCAAAGCGTCTAACTACTCATTGCGTGCCCTTTATTAATGTGCCGTTAGAACCTCGATTTAATTGTCCTCGCTGTCGAAGACAAGACGGGTTGGGATGGAATGCAATCGCATTCTATCCTTATCGGCGTAATACTTTCTCCTGTTTTTGTACCCCAAACCAGATTTCTGCCAAAATTGCATATAAATACTATGGCATTTTTATTTCAATTAGTATAATCATTTGAATATGGCAAAAACGAACAATGAAAAATTAAGAATTCTTCAGGTCAAAGATTTGAATGAGCTTTCACAGAAAGTAACGGAGCTTTTTGTCAATGCGGTTAATGAATCTCTTAAAGACCAGGATGTTTTTTATCTGGCGATTTCAGGCGGCAAAACGCCTCACGAATTTTATCAAATGTTAGCAACAGATAGTCAAAGCCTGAATTTACCATGGGATAAAATTCAGCTTTTCTGGGTTGACGAACGATGTGTACCCCCAGATTCACCTGACAGCAATTATAAATTAGCCGCCGACACTTTTCTAAAAACGGTCTCTATTCCCAAACAAAATATACACCGAATTGCCGGCGAACAAGCTGATTATTCAATTGCTGTCAAGGAATACGATGAGACGCTAAGACAAGTATTCAAAATCGAGAAAAGGAGATTTCCAGCGTTTGATTTGATGATTCTTGGAATGGGAGCAGACGGCCATATTGGTTCCCTTTTGCCGAATTCTTATGCACTCTTCGATACCGATGATCTTGTTACAGAAGTGTACCTTCTCGATGGCGGCCATAATCGAATTACGTTGACGCATCCGGTAATATGCAATTCCAAGCAGTTAGTGATTCTTGTTTCAGGTTCCGAAAAAGCGGAGATTGTAAGAGAGGTCTTTGTGGAAGAGCCGGACGAAGTGCAATATCCCGTGCACACACTTTGGACGATTCTCGATAAAGTAACCTGGCTCATCGATGAAGCCGCCGCCGCTGGCATCACTGAAAAAATCACAAATACTTAATCGTTGGTGGATTCCAAAAATCCTAAATCTTAAATACTAAATTCTATTGCGGTATCACAAGTTTCATTCCCGCCTTGATAGCGTTGGGACCGCGTGAAAGTTGTTCTTGATTAGCCGTATAGATTTTGCGCCAGTTGGCGGTTGTGCCGTAATATATTTTTGAAATATCGCTTAAAGTCTCACCCGCCTTAACAATATGCATACGAACAGAAGGTTCAGTGTCGGAAGGGATTGGTGAGTTTTCATCGTCATTAAGATTTATCTGTGCTTTTGGCTGCTCAATAACAAATAAATCCTTTTGAGACAGCAGTTCCTCTATCCGCGGTTGTTCCACTACTCTATGATGAATAGAAAACCACACCGCAGCGGCAATACACAAAACTGTGCCTATCAACAAACCTGTCTTAACATCTTTTCGCATTTTTGCTTTAAGGTCTCGCAACAAAAGGCACAAATATAAGCGATGCAACCATCGCGGTTTTGCCCGCCGCGATGGTCGACGCATTATTGTTTATGCTTTTTTGGTATTTGCCTTTTGTTTGCCCATAATCAGAATCGGAGCAGCAATAGCTACAGATGAATAAGTACCAATAGCGATACCGATTGTAACAATGTAAGTAAAGCCCCTGAATCCTGGGCCGCCCCAGATGTACATAATCAATACCGCAAGTAAAGTTGTAAACGAAGTCAAGATCGTTCTTGAAAGTGTCTGGTTAATACTGTCATTAATTAACGCAGGAGTAAGTTTTGAAAGTTTACCCTTGTTTTCACGAATACGATCGTAAACAACGATTGTATCGTTAACGCTGTAACCAACCAATGTCAGGATAGCTGCGATCATCGACAAGTCGATTTTGAAATCGCCGATAAGTAACTTTTGACCGATTACAGTATTCGCAAGATAAGCTGATGTAACGATAAGACCAAGAGCGATGCAAACATCGTGTGTCAGCGAAATGATCGCACCGATACCATATCTCAAATCGCCGAATCGTACCCAAAGATACATAACCATCGCGATGAGCGAAAGCACAATAGCGATCATTGCTCTTGTTTTTGCTTCATCGCCGATAGACGGTGCGAACTGTGTGATTCTCGAAAGAGAAGTCTGAAGTTCGCCTGCCGCAGTTACCTTTTTGATTTCGTTATTTACAAAGCCTGCCCATTCATCTTCTGAAAGCTCTCTGTAGCCTGCGTCCGGAAGAACGCTGACATATACGAATTTGCTTAACGGAGTTGTAACGTCAGTGTTATAGCTCGTATCGCTAAGCTGATAATTAAACCACTGAATATCAGTCATATCGGGCTTGAACTGCAAATCTTTAATTCTCGAATTTATTTCAGCCAGTGTTGCCGGTTTTTCGAGCGAGAACTCTATCTTGATGCCGTCCAGATAATCGCTCAATTCTGGCGTCTTATCAACCATCTCGCCTGTAATGCGTTCAGTGCCGATGATACTCGGAACGAGACTTTCTTTCAGAGCCAGCTTGCCTTTAAACGCATCAAGAACCGCCGAAGTAACTGTTTCACTTGTAACCGGTTCTGAAATCGTTGCCGCTTTACCAAATGCTGCATTCAGAATATTAGTAACAACGTATCTATTTGTTTGTGTTGTTACAACTGTGAATTTCGCAGGATTATCCGCTGCCGCAGCTACCTCAAGATTAGTCAACTGGCCGCGCATCTTTTTCTGTGTTGCAACAATCGCGTTCTTAACCGATTCAACCGTGTTCTGTGAATTATCCGTGAAGACAACTTCCGCTGATGCTTTGTTCGCTGCAGTTGTCGTAATTTCATATTGAACTTTTGATTCACGATTGCCGACGCTGTAAACTTTCGATGCCGCTATCGCTGGATTCTTTACCTTTTCACCTTCAAGACGGATTGTGTTTTCAACATCGCGTCTATCCATTGCGAATTCAGGTTTCAGATCAATTTGAACGCTCGTACCGCCGGTGAACTCGATATCGTATTTATTGTTCTTGCTGTCATCGCGGGTATAAAACGCGATGATGCTGCCGATAACGAGAATAGCGGAAATCGTAAACATAACAGGGCGAAGTCCCATCCAGTTGATACCGATTTTCTTTCTGAAGATTTGCATCATCATCAAACGGTTCTGAATGAAACCTTTGCTCAAGAGCCACTGGAAAATAATACGTGTTACAAACAGGCCCGTAAACAAACTGCAAATAATACCTAGAATAAGGGTGATAGCGAAACCTTTAATTTCTTCCGAGCCGACCATATAAAGAATGATAGCCGTGATCAAGGTTGTTACGTTCGAATCAAAAATCGTCCAGAACGCTCTGCGGTAACCGTTGTTGATAGCGTTACGCAGCGAAGCGCCGCCAAGGAACTCTTCGCGAATACGTTCGTAAATCAAAATGTTCGCGTCATCACTCATACCGACTGTAAGAATAAGACCTGCGATACCCGGCAGAGTAAACGTTGCTTTGCTTATGGCCATAATCGCAAGCACGAAGAAAATGTTCAGTATGATAGCGATGTCCGCTACAAAACCTGCAAGCAGATAATATACAAACAGGAATATGCAAACCACCGATAAAGCTATAATACCAGCTTTAATACCCTGATCGCGGTTATCAGCACCAATGCTTGGGCCGATTGTCTTTTCTGATACAGGCGGCTCGATAAGTCTTGCCGGCAGAGAACCAGCGTTGAGCTTATCAACCATATCCATTTGTTCGGTTTGTGAGAAGCTGCCCTGAATAATACCGTTGTTGCGAATTTCGCTGCGAATGTTCGGAGCAGAAAGTGCCATATTATCCAGAATAATGCAAAGTGGTCTTTGCAGATTGTTGTGTGTTATGTTGTAGAAAATTGAACCGCCGACTTCGTCGAATGAGAAATCGATAGCTCGTTTGCCCATATCATCTATTGTCGGCCTTGATCTTGTAAGTTTCCAAGGCTTTTTGCCCATATTCTTGAGCATGCATTCGTTTTTCTGATTGCTTGCAAGAACGTAATATTTTTCACCGAAAACTCCAATTACAAGACCGCCGCTTCGCCAAGTATCATCTTTTGGATTTTCAAGTTCAATCCAGACATATTTATTATCTGATGCAAGTTTTGGCCCTTTGGTTTTTAACGCTTCAACGTAAGCGTTTAATTCGTCTTTATTTGTTCTGCCGTCTTCGTATTTTGGCAGAATGCGGAATTCCAAAACGCCCGCACCTTTCAACATACGCTTCACATCGTCCGGCCCGTCAATTCTTCCGCGAACTGAACGGTAGTTTGTGAAAGCCGCTGTGAGTGCGTCAATTTTTTCAGCCCTTGATGGGAATCTGTCTTTAAACTGCTTGAGCATTTCTGCGCGTTTTGAAGATTTTTCCGGCATATCAAGCACAGCCGTGAGCGTTTCAATATTCAAATTGAAATTGCTCAAATTCATCTCTGCCTGATGATATTTTGCGTTTAAGCCGGTTTCGGGAGTTGTCAATTGATTAACAACGACTGCCCACTGATTGTGAAGTTCCAAAAACTGCGCAATTTCTTTACGTGCGTTTTGGGCCTTATCGCCTGAAAGATTGGCGACCAGACCATCAATGCTCGTCTTCTGTGAGTTGGCATCCTGTGAAGCAAGCGATGCCAGCGATTCTGTTTCCACACCAGCTTTTTCGAGGGAATCGTAAATATTCTTAAGCTGGGCGGCCAACGTATTGCGTTTATCCTGCGCTGCTTTTTTGGCATCGTAAGATTGCGCAAGTTCAGAAAGGATAGTCTTGCGGTCGTTGCTGTCGCCTGCGTACTGCGCGAAAATAGCATCACGCTGTGCAGTATCCTTTGTCAGAGCGCGTTTGATTATCGCAAGGTTGATGTTGCCGTGCATAATATCGTCAAGGGCGGAATCATAAGCCTGACGGCGTTTGTGCGTATCAGCACTAGCCAGGGGGACCTGAATTTCAATTCTGGTATCACCCTGGGGACGCATAATGATGTTTTGAATGTTGCCCGGGTCAATTCTTTTCATCAGGATAGGAATTAATTTTTGCGCAAGATTATCCGTTTCGCCCGGAGTAAGGCCGGTAGTGTCAATATCATAGATAAGACTCGTACCGCCAGCAAGGTCGAGACCCTGTTTTAGTTTCTCTCCCGGCGGATAAAGGTTGAAAGCTGCAAAAACAACAAGAACTAATACTAACAAAAGTCCAAAACGAACAACATTTTTATCCATATCGATTCCCTGAAAAATTAAATTTCAAATTTAATTCGAATTAGCTGTTAATCACTCTGTTAACTGCCGATGGTGCAATTTTAATTTTCGTGTTATTTGATTCATCGATCTTCAGCGTGATCTCTGTATCGCTGACATCGAGAACTGTTCCGAAAATTCCGCCAATGGTCTGAACCCTGTCGTTCTTCTTAAGGGATTTAACCATTTGATTCTGCTGCTGCTGGCGTTTTTTGGGGCCTCTGAACATCATGAAATAAAGGACAACAAAAATCAAACCAATGAAGATCAACTGCTGCCAGCCGCCTTGAGGGTTTTTCTTTACAGGTGCAGCGTTTGGATCAGCAGCCTGCTGCGTTGTCGTGGTCTGCTCTTGAGCGTTGATATCATCAGCTTTGATGACTTCCTGTGATGGGGTATTGCTTTCAGCTTGCGCTAAAATCCAATAATTGTTCATAACATTCCTTTCTCTTTTTTCTTATTAATTATTTAGTGTCAGTTTTTCTGACCCATTTCGTTTGTAAGCAGGGCTTTTCAAAGCGGCTTCTGCCCATTTTGTAAACGTGCCATTTTCCACGTTTTCACGTATTTTGTCCATTAAATTATGGTAAAAAACGATATTATGTAAGGAAAGAAGTATCGGGCCAAGCATCTCACCAACGTTAAAATAGTGACGTATGGCAGACCGGGTAAAATTCCGACAGCAATAACAGCCACATTGGGAATCTATAGGGTTTTGGTCGTCAATAAAAGACGAATTTCGCAGCCTTATAGGACCTTCAGATGTGAACGCAAGGGCATTCCTGCCATTTCGTGTCGGCATTACGCAATCGAACATATCGATACCTGCCTCAACGCACTGGATCAAATCGGCAGGTGTGCCGACTCCCATTAAATATCGAGGTTTATTTTCCGGCAGAAGCGGAGCCGCGAATCGAACGGTCTTGAGCATTTCTTCCGTTCCTTCACCAACGCTTAATCCGCCAAGAGCGTAGCCGGGAAAATCCATTTTTATAAGCTCATCCGCACAGCTTTTGCGAAGGTTCAAATCCGTTTGCCCCTGAACTATTCCGAACAGTAATTGCTTATCGTTGGCGTGATGTTTCTTACAGACCGATGCCCACCGAATGGTGCGTTCGACCGCTTTTAACTGCTCCTTTTCGGGTGCATCGTGAGCGGGGCACTGATCGAAACACATTATAATATCGGCGCCAAGTTTGTTTTGGATCGCTGTTGCGCTTGTTGCGTCGAGTTTGATTTTCGCGCCGTCATAAGGACTGGCGAATTCGGTTCCATCGTCGTTGATCTTGTTTATTTCACTCAATGAAAAGACCTGAAAACCGCCGCTGTCGGTCAGGATTGGTTTGTTCCACGCCATAAATTTGTGCAGACCGCCGATTTTTTCGATGATTTCAGTGCCCGGCCGAAGCATCAGATGGAAGGTATTGCCGAGGACAATTTGCGAGCCTGCATCAGCCAATTGAGCGGGCATCAGGCCTTTTACGGTCGCACGAGTGCCGACCGGCATAAACACAGGGGTTTTAATCCGGCCGTGATAGGTATTTAAAAAGCCTGTTCTGGCGTTGCAGTTCGGGTCTTTATTTTTTAGTTCAAAAACTTCCATCATATAATAAATTTTTAATTCTAAATGCTTAATTCTTAATTACGTAAGATATATAGTTTAAGTGCGTAACTATAAGCCAAAAAAGGAGTTTTGACAAGATGAAACTGGGATTATGAACATTCAACATCGAACATTGAACATGCAACTTTGAATAAAGGAATGCATTTTATTCTAAAAAAATCATGCAAGCAAGAATTTGATGGAACTTTTAAAATTGTGCTTAAATTCACGCAAGCAATTTGCAAATTTGCGCAAGCGGGTCGAAAAACAGGGTAAAATCGGGACTTTTTCAGTGCTTTTCGAGACTTTTTCATAGAAAAATTGGAAAAATTCGGGTTTTTTTCGAGTTTTTCGGGATTTTTCGAAGAAGGCGCCTGCGCGTTCTTTTAAAAAGCATCGTTTTCAGAAAAGTAATGAGGGGGGATTTTTTGACGGGAAATAAAAAATCAAATAACTTGCAACGATTTTAAAAAAAAGTGCGCGAAAATAAAAAAACGTGCGGGAATTTTGAAAAATGGCTTTTTGCGACTTGCGCGGTTTTTTATTAGCCACTAAGACACAAAGGCAC
>Ga0154577_1121_pt1 | contig 11072 bp, 5 predicted proteins | sample RifGroF2_FD_116006 | JGI IMG/M metagenome (GOLD analysis project Ga0154577, IMG submission 116006) | Planctomycetes bacterium GWF2_42_9
TGATCCTTAAAATGTCAACATAAAGCGCAAAGAATTGATAATTCTGTGCTTAAAAAAACGAGATTCTTCACTGCGCATTGCTTCGTTCAGAATGACAGGGTCTCTACCCCTGCGGATTTGTTACTGATGCGGTTTGTTTTGCGATCTGTTTCCAGTCCGGGCGGTTCAGGAAGGCCAATAGGCTATCGAAACGTGTCTTAATTTGTTCGGAAAGTGAAGCGTATTTGTCGGTTTCCTCGAGTCTGGCTGCGTTTTCAAGCTGTTTTCCCAGCTCGAAAAGTATCGGCGAGCCGATCGTGCCGCAAGCTCCTTTTATTGAGTGGGCATAGAATTTGACTTCGGCTGAATCGTTTTTCCTCACTGCATCTGCGAGCAATCCTACTCTTCCTTCGTTATCTTTTATGAAAACCGGTATAATTTCGTCGATGAGGGCTTCATCGCCTACGCGATCCATGAGCATTCGCCAATCGATCTCAACTTCGGTGGTTTGTGATGTTTCATTTGCCGATGCTGTGCTTAATCCCATTACTTTCTCCTGGTTATCTTGAGAATTATTAACAATTTCATTCTGCGTATTATCCGCAGATAGATACTTTGCCAAAGCGGTTAAAAGTTTTTTTCTGTCAACCGGTTTTGTTAGATACTCATTGCAGCCTGCCGCGAAACATTTCTCGTCATCGCCTTTCATTGCGCAGGCGGTGAGTGCGAGAATCGGCAGTTCAGGATATTTCATCTTAATCTGCTTTGTGGCTTCATAGCCATTCATAACGGGCATTTGAATATCCATCAGAATCGCGTCGAAATGTTCCTGTTCGACGCTCTGGACAGCTTCAAGGCCGTTATCGACAATCTTCGAGTGAAGACCCGCTTTTTTCAAAATCAACTCGATAAGAGTCTGATTTGTCGGGCTGTCTTCAGCTACGAGAATATTGCCTGTTAGCAGAATATCGTCTGAAGAAGGCTTTGAATTTAGCGAATTTTCAGAAGTTTTTCCGGGCAGTGCAGGAATATTTTTTTTGCTGACGGCAGCCGGTACTAATAACGTGAATACCGAACCTTTTGTATAAACGCTGGCGACGGTTAGTCTGCCGCCGAGTTTTTCAGCGATGTAGTGAGTAACTGCAAGGCCTAAGCCTGTGCTGGAGAATTGGTGGTTGATAAGGCCATCGGATTTTTCGATTTGCGAGAACGGCTCGAAAATGCGTGAGAGGTTTTCTTCTGAAATACCTATGCCGGTATCTTCAATATCGAATTTAATGAGTGATTTATTATTTTCGCTTACTTTCGAGACGCGAATGCGGACAAAACCTTTTCGTGTGAATTTAATCGCATTACCGACAAGGTTCATAAGGCATTGTTTGAGTCTTGAAGCATCTGCGTTTATGCAGGTATTATCGTTCGATACATCCTGCGAACGGATGATTTCAAAGATGAGACCTTTTTCGTTGGCGGCAGAACGCATAACAGAATCGATAGAGTTGATCACGTTATTAATATTTATTACAGCATTGTTATCGACTTCGAGTCTGCCTGATTCGATTTTTGAAAAATCAAACAAATCGTTGATAAGACGAAGGAGTGCTTTGCTGCTGTCTCGAATTATTTTTACCTGATTTTGCTGAACGGGAGTTAAATCGTCTTCGCAGAGTATTTCGCTGAAACCGATAATCGCGTTCATGGGTGTACGGATATGATGACTCATACCGGCGAGAAATTCGCCTTTTGAGCGGTTTGCTTCAGCGGCCTGCTGCGACATTGTGTTGGCGTATTTTACGGAAAGCTGAAGCTGACGATTTATCTGATCGGCCTGTATCTGTGATGCTTCAAGTTCAGTTGAAAGGCCAGAAATGAAACCTTTGAATTGGTGGAACTGATTTTTTATGTGCCAGGATATAACCTGAAAAATTGTAAGCCCGATACAAACCAGACATGCGAACAGAGCAACCAAAATCGAAATATCAACGTTCGAATTTTTAGCATCGTTTGTAAAGACCCATAGAACAAATACACCGGCCAAGGTCAGTGCGGCAGCGGCAATCGTAACGATTGTCGAAGACTGTCTTGACATTTTATGTTTGTTCATCTTGTAACTCCAAAAGCTGCGTAAAAACGCGTTACATATAATAGTATAAGAAATAAATCCTTTATTTGTATTCATCGACTCTGAAAACTAATGACTTTTTATGCCAGCAGCAGATAATCGCAATTGGTAAAACTTTTTTTCATAAGTTACGTATGTAAAAGAGTTTAAATTGTGCAAATAATTGTGCATTTTTTTGCCTAACCGTATTTTTTGGCAGTTATAGGACGTAAAAAAATTGTTTTTTCGGGAAATACTTGGGGGGTTTTAAACTCTAATTTGGAGAATTGAGATTGCTTCGTCGTTTTTGTGTCTAAAGTCACAAAAAACTTCTCGCAATGACATTTTTTGATTCTGTTTGTTTGGTAAAATCAGGCGAATTAAGGTTTAATGATGAGTTGACATTGCGGGGAAATAGAATATCATACGATTCCTAAATAAGTATTTAGTGTAATGTGTTTGGCATTTGGTGCATTGCGGATCGCAGTTTTAGCCCCAAATACTAACGACAAACTGTAATTATTATTTGGAATCCCTATTAATTAAGGAATAACAATGCAGAATATGAAGAATCCAGGTCTAAATGAATTAGATGAACTTTGCGTACAAACGATAAGATTTTTGTCGATGGACGGCGTTCAAAAAGCCAAATCCGGTCATCCGGGTATGCCGATGGGTATGGCTCCAGCGGCTTATACTCTTTGGACAAAATATATGAAGCATAATCCAACGAATCCAAAGTGGCTCGGCAGAGACAGATTCGTTTTGAGCGCAGGACACGGAAGTATGCTTCTGTATTCGTTATTATATTTGACCGGTTACGATTTGAGCCTTGATGATCTGAAAAACTTCCGGCAGTTCGGCAGTAAAACGCCGGGGCATCCTGAATATGGTCATACCGCAGGCGTTGAAGCTACGACTGGGCCGTTGGGGCAGGGTATCAGCAACGCGGTCGGTATGGCAATCGCGCAAAAATACCTGGCTGCATATTTCAATAAAGAAAATTATAATCTGTTCGATTACAACATTTATACTATCGCGGGCGACGGCTGTTTACAGGAAGGCGTTGCTTCCGAAGCGTGTTCGCTGGCAGGGCATTTGGGTTTGAATAAACTCATCGTTATCTATGATGATAATCACATATCAATTGACGGCGATACGAAACTTTCGTTCAGCGAAGACAGGGCGAAAAGATTCGAGGCTTACGGCTGGTATGTTCAGGTTGTCGGCGGCGACGGCAACGATATGGAATCATTCGAGAAGGCATTGAAGAACGCACAGGCTGAAAAGAACAGGCCTTGCATTATTAATCTTCGCACGCACATCGGTTACGGCAGTCCGAATTTCCAGGATACGCATACGGCACACGGCGCACCGCTTGGTGATGATGAAATTAAACTGATAAAGAAAAACTTTGGCTGGGATACTGAAAAGACATTCTATGTGCCGGCTGAAGCGATAGCTCATATGCAGAAGGAAAAGACAAAAGGCGCAGATCTTGAAAAGAAATGGAACGAGATGTTCAAGAAGTATTCGCAGCAATATCCAGAGCTTGCGAAACTGATCGAAAATCCATATCCAGAAATTACGAATCTGCCGGTGTTTGGCGCAGAGCCGATGGCGACAAGAACCGCATCAGGCAAGACACTCGACACGCTTATGCCGAATATGCCGTTGATCCTTGCAGGGTCGGCTGATTTGACTCCTTCAAACAATACGAAATTTAAAGGCGCTGAAGACTTCCAGAAAGATAAATCAACCGGCAGGTATATTCGTTACGGCGTTCGCGAACACGCGATGGCGGCGGTAATGAATGGTATTGGTACGAGCGATCTGCTTCGCGCTTACGGCGGAACGTTCTTCTGCTTCTTCGATTATATGAAGCCTGCGGTTCGAGTTGCGGCGATGAGCGGATACAAAACAATATTTGTTTTCACGCACGATACGATCGGTCTTGGTGAAGACGGGCCGACACATCAGCCTGTTGAACATATGGCTGCACTTCGGGCGATTCCAAAAATGCTTGTTCTGCGTCCTGCTGACGCTAACGAAACGGCGTACTGCTGGAAAATCGCTTTGGAACAAAAAGACGGGCCGGTTGCTCTGCTGCTGACAAGACAAAATTTGCCAACTCTGGACAGGACGAAATATCCGCCTGCATCGAGTATCGCAAAGGGCGGTTATGTAGTTGTAAAGCAGGATAAGCCTGATGTTATTCTTATCGGCGTAGGTTCGGAACTTGAGATCGCGATGAACGCAGCGGAAAAACTTGCCGCTGAAAATATCAAGGCGCAGGTTGTAAATCTTGTGAGCTGGGAACTGTTTGAAAAGCAGGATCAGGCATACAAAGATTCAGTACTTTTGCCGAGTGTTAAGGCGAGAGTTGCGGTTGAAGCAGGTATCAGGATGGGCTGGGAACGATACATTGGCGATTGCGGCGAATTTATCGGTATGACCGGATTTGGTACTTCAGCACCGTATAAGATATGCTATGAGAAATTCGGTATTACGCCTGACGCGACAGTTGCGGCGGCAAAGAAATCGATAGCGGCGGCGAAACGATAATTTATCCACTCCCTCAGAATTTTATTTTATAGAATAAAATTCCTGAAGACTCGGGAGTCTACGCTGCGCTTCGACGAATTGACACGAATGAACTCAAATTGATTAAAATTGATAAGTAAATAAGCCCCGATGAAAGTCGGGGCTTTTTTTTAGGTAAATACATGATATATGTATTCCCGCTTTCGCGGGAATGACACAATGGCTGGGAATGACAATTTGGAGTAAAAAATGGAAACGACGAAAGCTGCTGAACTTGATTTAAGTAAGATACCGTTTTATCAGGCTAGGAAATTCGTGCCGGCGGATACGGATTTTTCCAAAGCGCAGGAAGTTTGTGCGCTTTATCAGGAACTTTTGAAGTTTCCAATTAATTCGTGGGAAAGTATGGAAGCGTTCATCGCCGAATGGTCTGAACTTGAAAGTGCGATCGGTGAATACAGCTCCGTACTTTATATTAAGATGACCTGCCAGACGGACGACAAGTCTCGAAGCGAGGCTTACAAACATTTTACGCAGGAAATTATTCCGGCAATCAAACCTTTAGACTTTGAGTTAAAAAAGAAACTTGTCGCGGCTTATGATTCTATCACGCCAAAGAACGATTATTATTTTGTTTATATCAGGAATATGCGAGCCGATGTCGAACTTTTCAGGCAGGAAAATATAGAGCTTGAAAAACAGGAACATCTGGCTATTCAGGAATATCAAACTGTGTGCGGTGCGATGACGGTAGAATTCGAGGGGCAGCATTTGACGATGCCGCAAATCGGGCGTAAACTTTCTGAGCAGGACAGAACGATTCGTGAAAAAGCGTGGCGGGCTATGATGGAACGGCGAAAACAGGATGCCGAAAAACTCGACGATATTTATGATAAGATGATCTCGCTGCGGAATAATATAGCACTCAACGCGGGATTCAAAAATTTCCGCGATTTCAGATTTAAGGAATGGTATCGATTCGATTACACGCCTGATGATTGTTTTAAATATCACGAAGCGGTAACAGAGGCGGTAAGACCCGCGCTGGAGAAAATTTTTAAATCGCGACGTGAGATTATGCGGCTCGATACGATCCGGCCCTGGGATTTTGATGTTCATCAGCCGGCAGACCCTTATGGCAGGAAGGCGCTGTCTCCGTATAAAACGGCGGCGGAACTTGTGCGAGGCGTACGGAAAATGGTTGGGCAGCTTTGCCCGGATTTCGATAGGACGATCGCGAAAATGGATGAGGCGGGATTGCTTGATCTGGTCAGCAGGAAAGGTAAAGCGCCGGGCGGTTATCAATCGACACTGAACGAAAGGCGAACGCAATTTATTTTCGGAAATACTGTCGGGAGCAACGGTGATATTTATCTGCTGCTGCACGAGGGCGGGCACGCGTTTCATTCCGAGGCGTGCAGAGATTTATCGCTTGTTTCGTACAGGCAGGCGCCGATAGAATTTTGCGAGGTGGCTTCGCAGACGATGGAACTTATCGGCAGCAGATACCTGACGGAATTTTATAGTGAGGCGGATGCTAAACGTGCGTGGCGAGAACAACTGGAAGATGTTGTTTTTATTTTTGCCTGGATCGCGAATATCGACGCATTTCAACATTGCATATATGAAAATCCGGCACAAAGTAAACAGCAGCGGCGCGCGGGGTGGGTGGAAGTTAATAAGCGATTCTTCGGCGAACTTTATGATTGGTCGGGATTGCTGGAATATCGTGAGACGATGTGGCACAGGCAATCGCATTTGTTTCAGTGTCCGTTGTATTATATAGAATATGGAATTTCGCTGCTGGGTGCGATCGGTATTTGGCTGCAATCGCGCAAAGATTTGAATTTGGCGGTTAATAATTACCGCAAGGCGCTGGCTTTGGGCGGCTCGAAACCTCTGCCGGAATTGTTCGCAGCGGCAGGATTAAAATTCGATTTTTCTGTGCGGACGGTTAAACCCCTGATTGACGCGCTGATGGAAGAATGGGAGAAAGTGAAAGACGCGTAATTTAAGATTTAATATTATGACGAATTCTAAATTCGAAGACAGAAGCTAAATCAAGATCAGCATTTGTGGTTTTGAAACCAGAAACGAGATTCTTCACTGCGTTCAGAATGACAAAGCGCATTATTAGAGGTTTGCCTTAATATTGAAAATTTAATATTTTAGGTAGAATATTTAAATTAAAACTATAAGATAGTTAGGAGTATTTATGGCACATAAAATTAAGACGATAGCGGTGATGACGGGCGGGGGAGATTGCCCGGGACTTAACGCGGTTATCAGAGCGGTAACGAAAACCGCGATAAACAAATATGGCATAAAGGTCTGGGGAATCGAAGACGGTTTTCTGGGAATAATTGAAAATAGACTACGGCCTTTGTCTTATAAAGATGTCAGCCATATTCTCGAAGTCGGCGGGACAATTCTCGGTTCAAACAACACGACAAATCCAACGAAGTATCCTGTGAAAAACAAAATAGGCGAAGTTGTATTCAAGGATATGTCGAAAGAATGCTATCGAACATTAAGGCAGAAAAAAATCGATGCGCTGATTTGTATTGGCGGCGATGGGACGATGACCAGCGCTGCAAAACTTGCAGGCAAAGAACTGGCGATTATCGGCGTTCCAAAAACGATCGACAACGATCTTTGGGGAACGGATTTTACATTCGGATTCAATACCGCGGTTGCGACGGCGACAGACGCGATCGATAAATTGCGGACAACAGCAAGTGCACATCATCGAATTATGGTCGTAGAAGTGATGGGCAGATACGCAGGCTGGATCGCGCTTTACGCGGGAATTGCGGGCGGCAGCGATGTGATTCTGATACCCGAAATTCCTTACAAACTTGATAAGGTTTGCGATTTCATCAAACAACGTAACAAATGGGGCAAAACTTATACAATTATCACCGTTGCGGAAGGTGCGAAAGAAGTTGGCGGCGAAATGGTTGTGCGAAGGACTGTCGCATATAGTCCTGAAGCGATTCGGTTGGGCGGTATAGCTGATAAACTGGCGGGGCAAATTGAAATGACGCTTGGGCTTGAGGCGCGGAGTGTAACGCTTGGTTATGTTCAACGCGGCGGAAGGCCGACGGCGCACGATAGAGTATTGGCGACAAGTTTTGGCCACGCGGCACTTGAATTGGTTATGAGCGGACAAAAGAATCGGCTTGTTGTATTGAAAAATAATAAAATTTCGAGTGTGCCGCTTTCACAGGTTGCGGGCAAGGTTCGCAATGTTCCGGTGGATTCGTCCTTGATTCTGGCAGCGCGTGAAGTTAATACGTGCTTTGGAGACTGATAAAAAGTTAATAACTTAAAGTTTAAAACTAAAAATTGAGGAATGGCCTTCGGCCATAGAATTTTATTTTCAGTTTTGAGCTTTAATTTTGTGAATATAGAACAATTAAAAAGTGTTAAAGAAATAATCTCGAAATTAAACGTCGCCGATAACATGGTGGTAAAAATTGCAGGGACGTGGGGATCCTTTGCGCCTTTATTGGCACTTCATATTTATCAGCAAACCAATAAACCTATCCTATATATAAGCAGGCATCTGGACGATGCGGATAATGTAGTGGATGATATTATCGCTTATGGCGGAAAAGATGTGGAGACGCTGCCGGGATGGGCAGGTGAGGAAATTATCGATGCCACGGATGAAACGGCATCGGTAAGGGCGAGATTGGTTTTGAAAATGGCGGCGAATAGTACGGAATCAAAATCCGAAATCCTAAACCCTAAATCCGCCCTTCGGGCAAATCCGAATTACCAAAATTCAAATGTTGCAAAACGAACCCCCGAATCTCGCGGGAATGACAAAAAGAAAAATAACAATATAGATGGAAATAATGAAACGCTAGATGTTGCAGAAAGTCAGAGATTGCCGCGTCGTTCTGATGAAATCAGAACTCCCACAAGGGGACTAGGTCGCAATGACAAAGGGATAATTTCGACATCGATTCAGGCGCTGATGGAGCCAGTGCCCAGGCCGGATAAACTTTTGGAAAGAGGATTGGTTCTTGAACGAGGCAAGACCTTTGATATGGACAAGATTTGTCAATGGCTTGCTGATAATGGATTTGAGACAGTTGCACAGATTGATTTGCCGGGGCAATTTGTTCGGCGAGGCGGTATCATTGATATTTTTGCGCCGGTATCTGCGCAGTCGAATCAGCCGGTTGCTGTGAGAGTTGAATTTTTTGGCGATGAAATTGAGAGCATCCGAAAAATAGATTTGGATACGCAAAGGTCGGCGGGAAATATTGAGAATATCACAATTACTTCCGGTACGACGGATGATGATAATCAAGATCAGACTTTGTTTTTGGATATCTTAGAGCCGGACACGATCATTTTTATTGAAGAGCCTTCGGAAGTGCAGGATGTCGCGGATGTTTTTGTTCGGCGAGTTGGTCGGCCGGAGAAGTTTTATAAGTGGGATGAGATTTTTAAGAAAATCTCGGAATTCAAACAGGTACATATAAGCAGATTCGCGCAGGGTGAAGATAATATCGAACTGCGGATCAAGAGTACGCAGCAATTCGAGGCTAAGGGTGTGCCGGGTTGGACGGGGCATAGGCAGGCGTTGCAGCAGTTGGCGGAATTGGCGAATAACGGGTGGGAAGTGAATTTATATTGTGAGACGGGAGCGGAGATAAAGAGGATTGGGGAAATAATTAAACAGACAACCCCCGCCACAAGTGCGGGGGCTAACGGAACCCCTCGAATGAATCGAGGGGCTAATAAGATCCATCTTGTAACGGGGTTTATACATCGCGGGTTTATAATCGATGATACGAAAACAATTATCGCGACGCATCACGAGCTTTTCGGGCAGACTGTAATCAGGCGAACGATCCGGCCGATAAGCACTGCTCTTACGATCGATAGTGCGGCGGATTTGAGCAAAGGTGATTACGTTGTTCATTTGAATTACGGTATCGGAAAATTCAAAGGCATCGAGACGATTGAAAAAGACGGGAGCAAAAAAGAGTTTCTGACGCTTCAGTTCGCGGACAATGTTTTGATGCACGTGCCGATGCAGAACATTGGATTTGTGCAAAAATATGTCGGTACGACGGGAATCAGGCCGAAGCTAAGTTCGATCGGTACGAAAAAATGGGAGCGGGCGAAGGAAAAAGCTGCGCAGGCGGTTAATGATCTGGCGACGGAACTTTTGGAAATGCAGGCCAAGCGGCAGAGTATGCCGGGCATTGCTTATGGGCCTGATACGAACTGGCAGCGTGAATTTGAAGAATCGTTTCCTTATCAGCCGACGCCTGATCAGGAGACGGTTAGCGCATACATTAAGACGGATATGCAAAAGCCAACGCCGATGGACAGGCTGCTTTGCGGGGATGTCGGGTATGGCAAGACGGAACTTGCGATGAGGGCGGCGTTCAAGGCGGTTGAGGCGGGCAAGCAAGTCGCGGTGCTTGTGCCGACGACGGTGCTTTGCGTGCAGCACGAGCGGACGTTTACGCAGCGGTTTGCGGATTTTCCGGTTTCGGTGGAATCGATTAATCGTTTCAAGACGAAAAAGCAGTCGGCGGAAATTGTTAAGCGGGCAAAGATCGGCAATGTCGATATTTTGATCGGTACGCACAGGCTTTTGAGCAGCGATGTTGGGTTTAAGGATTTGGGACTGCTGATCATCGATGAGGAGCAGAGGTTTGGTGTTGAGCATAAAGAAAAACTGAAAAAGATTCGAGTGAATGTCGATGTGCTGACGATGACGGCGACGCCGATTCCGCGAACGCTGCATTTTGCGATGCTTGGGCTTCGTGATATTAGTTCATTGACAACGCCGCCGCTGGATAGGCGAGCGGTTGTAACACATGTAAAGAAATTTGATAAAGAAACGATCAAACGAGCGATGCTTTTTGAGCTGAACAGGCAGGGACAGATTTTTCTTGTACATAACAGGGTGCAGACGATCGAGAAATTCGCTGATGATATTCAGGAGTTGATACCTGAACTTCGGATTGGTATTGCGCACGGGCAGATGCATAAACACGAACTTGAAAAAGCGATGGTAAAATTTGTGCTTGGGCAGATCGATGTTTTGATTTGCTCTGCGATTATCGAATCTGGAATTGATATTCCGAATGCCAATACGATCATTATAAATGACGCAGACAGGTTTGGGCTGGCGCAGCTTCATCAGCTTCGCGGACGAGTGGGGCGATTTAAACACAGAGCTTACGCATATATGCTGTTGCCGCAGCACAGGTCGATAACACCTGTGGCTGTCAAGAGGTTGAAGGCGATCGAGGAATATTCGCAGCTTGGGGCTGGATTTAAAATTGCGCTGCGTGATTTGGAAATTCGAGGGGCGGGAAATATTCTTGGGCCGGAGCAGTCTGGACATATTAATACGATCGGATTTGAGCTATTTTGCAGATTGCTGACGGATGCGGTGCGGCGGCTGAAA
>Ga0154577_1182_pt1 | contig 11068 bp, 8 predicted proteins | sample RifGroF2_FD_116006 | JGI IMG/M metagenome (GOLD analysis project Ga0154577, IMG submission 116006) | Planctomycetes bacterium GWF2_42_9
CCTTTCATCGGAAAAAAGACTTTTTTTGAAAAATTGTAACTTGCGAATAGAACGAATTTACGTAAAACTAATCTGAGTCCTCAGTCCGAGTCCTGTATCGATGATACGGCACCACTTCGCGTACCCTCGCAACCCATCGCAAGCCTTTGCAAAATTTAGGCTTAAATCCGGCTTCTATAATCTCAATTGCGAGCCCTCGTGGCTGTATGCTGCAGCGCCCGGTGGCAGCGCGGATTTTTTTTCGCGCTGCAGTGGTGGGAAAAAAGTGGTCGCAATTAAGACGTATTTGCCAACTATGCTGTTTTAAAATTATTTTTCCCATTATCAAAATTCATCTTCTCAACTTTTTAAGAAATTATCATTTTTCCAGAAATCTTGCATACTCAAACAATTGATTTCTTGTCCATTTCAGAGAATCATTTATTTGCTCTAGGCTTGCTTCATCACCACAGCCATATCCCTGTAGGATACAGCCTGTTAATTCACTGGTACATAATCGTGGCAAAACATACTCTATAAAAAAATCTTGATTTCTGTTTAAATATTTATTACCACGTGAAACATTGTTCACATCAACAAAATAAGCAATTTTTTTTCGAGCCCTGTTAAAAGGACAATCTTCTATGGATGTCTGTGGTAAAGCGAACTCTCCTGGGCCAGCATGTAATTGAATTGATTTGATATTTGTGATTTCCAGTAAATTATCTACATTATGATTGTAATTCCCACAGCAATGAATATGAACTCCGCCAAAAGTTTTACCAATTTGGCAGTTATAAGGCAAGGCAAACTCCTTATACATATCTGGACTTAGCATTATTAAAGGAGTGTCATCTGCAATACAAAGGCCAATGTTATCACTTATACACGGGAAATTTGCACCCGGAAATCCCGGGTGTTCCATCTTTGCTAAGAATTTATTCCAAACTTCTATCGTATAATCAGTAATAATCTGGCACAAATAATGTACAGCTTTGGGATTTGTAATGCATGCCATCAGTAATTCCTGCGGTTCGACTACTTGAGCGGCAACACTGAAGGGAGTTTGAATGTCCGGAGTCCAAAATGGGATGTCCGTTCCGAGTTTCTGCTGTGCATAATCGATCCAATCTAATTGACGTTTGATTACAGGTGTTTGCTGCGGAGGCTTAGGTCTCAAAGCATAAACCTCATTTATGTCTGTTATTCGATGTTTTACCCATGGGCTTTGTCCGTTCTGAAATATAATGTCACAGTCAAAAGCGTTGGGTATCATCACAACTGTACAATAACACAAAATTACAGGCGTCAAGTCATTATCTGTAAGTGACAAATTGTTTGCCCATCCGACTGCATTTGAAAGCATTTTGTCAAAATCTTCGAATGTTTCCTTTGGGGAATACTGCGGCACGAATACATTCGGTTCAACCACTGGAACTTCTTCACCTTTTCTGCGGTTATAAGCACTTTTTAATCGTTTTTCTGAAAGAAGAATTTTATCGGGGTTAAAATTAACCAATTTTGAATTCATAATTATTTATCCTTTCATGTTTAAATCTATTCTGTTTTGGTCATCAATATTTTTCATTGATTATCCGATATTTTAACATAATGAATTTGCCCAACCAACAATACATATCCCGATTAAGAGAGTTATCATGCCGAAAACCATTATTACCCATGTTTTACGGCTTACGCCTTTCCATTCCGATGTAAAGACGCCTAATATATTTGCCCAAAGAATGGCTACAGAATTGATTAATGCCCAGCCAATTGTAGGACCGATATTACCAAGATTGGCGGAAGCTATTCCAAACAATGCAATTCCTATTGTCTCTACAGCCATTAATGGCGTGAAAAAAAAATAAAATCCTGTTCCCTTGTGAAGGTATATCCTCCATGTTTTAGCTTTGTTTATTAGCCAAAAGCAATACGCAAGATTTAGAATTCCCGCTCCCATTAAGGCAATCGGTAAAACCGCATTAGCGGCAACGGTGCTGGAAACTCCGGAGTTAATCGCCGCTTGAGTTAAAGAGTTGCCATATATGAAAGCATAATTTAATCCCGGAGATGCTATTCCGCTTAAAATGCAAATGATTATGCCTTTTAAAAATGTTTTTTTTGTTGTTTGATTTGTTGAAGCTCGACTAGAAATATCCCTTTCTTTAATCACTGCTCCAAGTGAATTTATTACAACGCTGATTAATATAACAGCTATGCCGGCCATAACAGCAATGCATTTGGGAGCAAGCAACTTAACATTTGCAGCCATTATCATTGGCAAAATTGAGCCTATTATAATTATCAATCCCACCATGAGTGAATAACCTAAACCTATTCCCAAATAGGACAAACCAAGACCAAATGTCAACGTTCCAATACCCCAGCATGAGCCAAAAAGAAAAACCAAAAGTAAATCAGTCCAGCTTGAATTGCTGTATATCGCCGGAAGATGAGGTATTGTGAAAATTGCTATCAGACATGGCAAAACTATTAATCCCCAGAGCGCGAACATACTCCAACTATGTTCCCACCGCCACTTGGTTGTAAACTTCATAGGAAGCCCAAATGAGCCTGCACATATTCCTGCAACAGCCGTTAATAAAATCCATTTCATATAAAATCTCGATAACTTTGTTTAAATTTTATCGCCAGAACAACTCTGCCGGGGCCATGCGCGGTTGAGCCATACAGATTTGTAACTATTTTAAGCCGGCTTTGCTTAGCCCCCGGCATATGGTGAATATTTAGAATCTTACAAATATATTATTAAATAAATTTGTTCATATTTCACATCCTATTTTGTTAAGCATCAATTCCAATTTCAAAAAATCTTATTTTCCTGTAGATTTAATTATGTTCTCAAGTAAGGGAGCAAGCTTTTCGGCGATGGCATAAAAGCCGGCATCAGTCAAGTGGGAACCATCTACTGTTGGATGATCACCTCCGGCTTTAATTATCGCACCTGCATCAAAAACATAAACATTCTTATCGCCACTTTCTTTCAGCTTGTGATATGTCTCAAATAAAATCTTATGTTTCAGACCGTATTTTTTTGCTGATTCAAGTTGGTCATCAATCTCGTAGGCGAAATGTATCTCTGTCATCAACACGATGGGTATCTCAGGATGACGGCTGCGAAGAATATTGACAAACTTTTCATAACGATGCATATATTCATTCATATTCGCAAGCGGATCAACAATGTAAACGCTCGCATCAAGCTGAGACATCAACTCTGCTAAAAGTTCATCGCCATTGCCGCTGCCGGAAAAACCGAGATTAATGACATCAGAATTTAAACGTCGGCCTGTTATACCTATAAAAGAATTGGAGCAGCGACTTGCGCATCCTCCCTGTGTTATAGAGGTTCCATAAATTACTATGGGCTTTTTGTGCTTATAGTCTGAAGGGGCGGAGATCATGGCATTAGGGTCAAGACCTATTTCAAGTGCTTTTATATTGGTATAAGAAGGTAAGTACAACGTAAACTCACGCATCTGGCAGACCTTTTTTTCAAAAAACACATGATCGCAGATATCAGAACCTTTCTTCGGATGAGTATTAAGCCAAAAATCCTGATTTCCGGGAGCACCGATATATAAATCTATTCCACTTACCGCAACAGAACTCATGTGCCACATATCAAAACGACTCGATTCATCATTTCCTGGCGTTATGCGGAGTTTTAACTGTGAAGAATCTGTCTTAAAACGAATACGAGCATCGACAGGACACTGGCTCAATCGCCATGTTGAAGGATTAGCAGCTGCAATCTCTTTTTCTCGGCTGAGCGGTAATCGGCAAAAACTTCCATTATTCTGATTATACCAGCCAAGTCCATTGACAGTAAAAACAGAATTAGGCTCTACTTTTAGCCAACATGTATTTGCATCAGAAGCCACAACAGTAAATCCTAAAGATAGTAATAATAATAAAACAGTTATCAAAATTTTTCGCAACTTTTAGCCTCATTTATATAAATCGTCTCTTAAAATTGCCATAATTTAAGATACTTTATCCGCCTCGCTGCAGTCGTCCCTTTTTAGATGCTTTTTTAACATAAATCTGGGCCACTTTTAAATGCATCGCCAAATGGAGGCTAAATTTAAAGCATTATTGTTTGTTACTATCTAGGTGAATTAGCACTCCTTGCCCGGCAACCAGCCATTCTCCTTCTTTAACATCAAATCTGCGTAAAGTTGCATCTTCAGCTGATACAATTTCGATTTTAGTATCGGTTGACTGCGCATCTAAAAAGAATTTGGCTGATTTTTGAAGACTTAAGTTGACGATCATGGCATAGTGCTGTCTCTCATTGCTTTCAAACTCCCCTATCATAAGAGGCGAAGTTGATCTAATACTTCTAACTAATTTTCCAGGAGTGTATTCTATGCCCATATCGTTTGTGAAGTAAACAGCTGTTGATTTTAGAGGCAGCAAAATCGGTCCGAGGACAGATACTTGTCTATTTATTTCCTGCATATATCGCCATGTCAGCGTTTTCCTATCAGAATGGCTTACAAACGCGTTCTCGTTTGGATCAAATTTGTCTACAGGAGTATATCTTTTTTCACCCCTGGAATAATAAGTCCACCATCCGATTCCTTTGGCACCGGCAGCTAGAGTTGTATAAGCTTGTAGACTAATATTCGCAGGCGATGGTATCGCTGCAACATTCAATCTGATCTGATTGGAGGAAACTATATTCCAAAATGGAATATTATATTTTAAGGCAATTTCGCGTACTTCCATGAGATTATTAAAGTAGCTTGTAGCTACGCCCTTTACTTCAAGATCGTTGGAACATTGTACTGTGTAATTGTCATAACACAATATTTGAGGATTTACGATGCTGACATATTGCTCCAAATAATCCATATAGGTGGCAGCTTCTAATTGTGAGTTATTTTTTGCACCAACAGTACCATAGTTCGGATATAGATTTATGAACGCAAGTTTACCAGGATCATACTTTCGGAATGCCTTCACTATTTTTGCCAAAGTTGGAAAACAGGAAGCTCCGGGTTCATCGATTATGTGGTAACCGAGCAAAGCCGTACTATTCTTCGATTTTTCAACCAGTTCCTTCACTTTGCTATCAATTTGATCATCCGTCAGCGAATTGGTTCGTATTCCATTTTCTTCGCCAAAACTCCCAACAATTGACATCAGTCCTAATTTTTCAGATTCGGGCAATAATTCAGGTTTTATGAAAATTGACATCGTAAAATTACACTCAGCCATACTTGCTAAACCGTTATTCATATTCGCCCCATTTGAATTATCGAACCAATCCCATGGAAGAATTGGAAAAAAATTGGCTGGGAATCTAAGATCAGCTCCTTGGTAAGTTAGTTCGGATGAATTATTTTCAATTTGGTTATTTAACGAACTTTGCTCTGCACAAAGCAAACCCGGAAAAAACAAGAATAACGACGCACTGAAATACCTGGTAAGAACTCGATTGGTAAATTGCATAAAAACTCCTTATAAAGTAATATAAACACAATTAATTTTTCCATATTAACATCATGGCAGAATTTATACCATGATGAGTTAACGCATATTCGAACTGCCACTTATTATTATTCGGGCTAAAAGACTCAGGAACTGTCCATTTTTCCCAAGGCACATGTAATGGGCCCAGTATGTTCTTTCGCCCCCCGATTATCTCAACCACAACCTGTGAAAGACCAGATTCAAAAGCTTCGGTAATATCTGCTTCAAATGGAGCCCATGGAAGTACAGATTTTGTTTCACCAGCTTGAATAACAACTGCTGTACAGGAGACATCATTTAATTTGATGATCGCTTTTTTCCCTTTTCTCTGCTGATCATGCAGTGGAATTATATATTTAACAGAGCCCGTGTAAAAATCTAACCCTTGACCAATCCACGAGCCCTGTTTGAGCTGCTTGACTGGTTTGATAACCGTTACATTTCCAGGCGAGAGAGGCGCGTTAGATTGAATTGAACTCACACCAAAGTCTCCCACCAAGTATAAATCTTCAAATTCCATTGAAGTGTTATAGTCAAACGAAAGAATTATTTCATTTAAGCCGCATTTTAAACAGTGTTGTATGTTTATGGTTTTGAAGTCTTCATCAATCCAAAAACCATTTTCAACATTTACGATTTTGCCATTCAAAGTAATTTCGTAATCCTGTGGATTTTCGATAGCCAGATTGCATATTTTTGGAATCTCACTCATATGAAACGGATACAGCAACTGGGCATGCCCCTTTGATTCAGTATCGATACGACTATTAGCCATCAAATAATAGGGCTGATGTTCGATGCCAATTCTCGCTTTTAAACCAAATTTATTGCGAATTATTTCATCTGCTTTCAGGGTGGGAATAAGCTCCGAATAATCGTCTTTTCCGAATCTATATCTGCAATAATCCAAAGGCACGCTGTTAGGTTCGGATAATTCAATATCAAATGGTCCATTCAACTGCACTACAGTTTCTATCTTGTCAGTACCACGTAGAACATCTGCTTCTTTTACGTCAAGCCCAAACGTAAAGAGTGCAGACCCACTTGGCGGCAATGTGTATTCAAAATTTAAACCAGATTGTTTTTGGCAAGCATCAATATATGTTCTGGTACCAGACAATGCATCCCATGCGATTACCGGCGTTCTCACATCTTCAACTGACACGCTAACTGTAACAGGTTGTGTTCGGTTTTGTGATTGCATGAAGAGCATTAGCCAATCCTGTTCTTTTTTAAGGCAAGCCCAGATATTTTTTGCTTCTGAATTTCCATTGGTTATAGAGAACCGGCGATCTAAAATTTCAATTAGATCTGCTATACAACTGTCTCCATTATGGTACTGCTTACACTTTGTAAAGAATTCCTCCAATTCTGACGAAGGCACTGCATCAATTAACGATGCTAAAGGTTGCAGGCACATAATAATTCCACCAGCTTTTGTAAATTCACGCAATAATTCAAATGTAGAGCGCCTTAAGGTGTGAATTGGTGGCACAATGATGATTTTATATTGCATTCGACCGACAATAAACTTATTTCCTTCAACTCTTGCATGTCTGGAAATTATTGTCTCATCGCCAAAGTCCCAGCCAAAATGATTTTCCATCAGGCCAGAAATAATCGTTCTAATTTCACCAGGCAATTGTTCGGCAAGATCATCCAAATAGGGTCTTCGATCAAAATTGTATGTTCCCCAAGCACTCTCAATTGTATTCAGCAACAGCACATCATGCAATGGTTCGCCTTTTGAAAGCATATAACTTAACCTGCCAAGGTAATCCTGTACAGTTTTGTAATAAGGCCACCAAGGAGAATGCTCCGAGATACTAGCCGGACAATCTCTTTTTGCACCACCTTTAAGGCTATAGTGCGTTAGATGGGGGCAAACAAAATTAACTCCGGCTGCAAACTGCCAATCTGCTACAAATTTATGCCCTTCCAACGGCCAGTCCCAGCCTGTGCAGCCATACATCTCACTAAGTACACGTTCTTTTCCAAGTTGTCCAGCAACTGATGTGCATTGTTTAACGGTCGCAATTTCTTGAGATTGATCACAAAGCAAATCTATCCCAGGCCATCCCATATATTCATAGTGCGGCATGCACGAACCAACAGCTGAGATTTGTGCATTGAACGGCTCTTCCCACAAAAGATGACCTGTAAGATTTAAAGAATGATCCTGGCACCAAAGTCCTATTTGCTTCGTATAAGCTTCGAGTAACAATTCTGAAATGGTTTTAAAATAATCATATTTTATTTTTGAAAAGTTGCATCCAAGTTTAGCAAATATCAACTCCGGTAAAAAAGGTATAAGGTCATAGCCCCGTCTAGAAAGGAATTCCTCACGAAAATGGCAACTCCAGTGACAATTGATTTTGCCATCTTTATTTCCCACTGAATCGTAACCAGCGTTTGGTTCATCAGTAAAAATTCCAGGAATTAATGTGCCAAAATCTTTGCTGAAACGGCTTGCATATTCTTTGTGTGTCAAACGTATAAACTCGGCAACAGCCTGAGCATTCATTGTATCAAGGTAGGTTCCATCATTTTCCCAGGGCCTTGGTCCTTCTAATCGCACTGTAAATGTTAGCAGCTTTTTAGAATGAGTAAGGATCACCTGGTTATGTTGATGAATCATCTCATAATCAATCAAAAATTCTTTTTCATCAATAGTGGCAATGAATTTCCAATCCGTTGGTTCGTTTACAATGTGATCATGATCAAGTATTTCAACTTTCAAAAAGTGCGTCCGAAAATTTGGATTTGTCCTAGTTATAACGCCTCCATTACTCCCTGAAGGATATCTATCCTCATCATAGAGATATGCTTTCATATCTAAAGAGCGAGCCATTTCAATACAAGAGCGAATACATCTAAACCATTCCTCGGACAAGTACTCAGTTCGTAGACCGTATCTGCTATGCATGAAAAATCCACCCATACCAGTTGTTTTCATGTTTTGTATTTGACGCTGCAACCGATCTGGCTCAAGTTTGTCATTTAATGACCAGAATGGGGCAGGTCGGAATATAGCTGGAGGATTTAACCATTCTGATTCAAAATCAAGTTCTGCATTTTTAGCTATAGTGTTTTTAAAAGGCATAGTTTATTCTTTGATATTAAATAAATCAAATTCACAGATTACAAATGTTTCAAATCGAGGAATACTAATTTCAATTACTAATCCGTCTGGAGCAACCGTACTATTCACGTCATTTCCTACTGTACTGCAATTTTTCGATACCCGCAGATTAGTAGGCAATGCGATCTCGGCGGTTAAATCGTTAATCGGTATATTAGGCATTTCGTCCTGAACATTTGTGAGACAAATAAGCAATCTATTGGACAACGTGCTTTGTAGAATTGTGATTTCGACGCATGAAGGAGCATTTGTAATAATTTTAAATTCGCTTGAAACATAATTTCTAAATAATTTGGCTGCAAATTGCTGCTGAGCATTATTTTGCATTGCCATCAGGCTGCTATAGACATAAATGCAGGTTCCCTTTCCGTACTTATTAACAGCAACAGCAACGTTTTCACCCATTGCTGCAGGAGGATTACTGTGAATAGATGCATAGTGCTCCGGGTTCTCTGGATCCGTATACGGCTCACAGACATGCGCAATGACTGATGCGGTTGTTGCCACTATCTTGGGCGCGGTATAATCACATGAGACATATTCACCTGACTGCTTCAAATAGCTGATCTTGCCTGTCCTTTGACCCGTAAAAGACACACCAAAGACATCTTTCAAAGCAAAATCATCGTGTTTGCCTTCAGAATCGTACAAAGAAGAATCGCCGGTAACTATCAGTGTGCCACCATTCATGACGTATTCACGCAGCCTATTCACTTCAGGTGCCGACATCCGAATTGCATTGTTGATTATGATCGTTTTAAACTGTTGAATATCATTGCATCTGTCATTAACTATGCGGTAAGGTACATGTAATTGGTTTAAAACTATTGAAGTACCAAGAACTTCTTTCAAAGCGCGGACATCAACAACGGAATCCATGTTCGAAATGGATGCAATCTTTAGAAGATCAATCATGTTAGTCCCATTCAATTTGGGATCAAAATAGGATGCCATTGAGTAATACAACCCCACATCTCCAACCAACACAGGTCTATTAGACTCGATTTTTGATTTGAATGCATTTAATTTTGTATTAACATCAGCAAGGCGTTTATATGTACTCTCTTCTAAAGTACCGTCAGGATTGATTGCGTCAATAAAGAGGAAGGCACCACCGTTAGCAAGTGTAATTGCTGCTGAAGAGAAAAGCTCCTCTTCTGACTTTGTAGAAGTGTGATCATAAAGGTTTACACACCGTGATGTCATAAACTCAAATGGTACATTTGATGAGAATGCTGACATAACTTTAGCACCTAGACGATGCTGATTTTTGCCCCCGTAAAAATCACCGGAAGCATAATCAGATGCCATAGAAAACGAGGAATCGAGTCCAAGGTACCAGCCAAGCATTACCGTGGAGAACTGATGAACAACACTAATATCAGGATTATGCTTTTTAGTTGCTTGTGTCAATCTTACTGCAACTTCGTTAAGCCATTTCTCACGCGCACACTGAAGCAGCATCCAATCTCTGTCTGCCCAATTTATTGTTTCGGGTATTTCGAGACCATATTCCTTTTTAAATCGATCACGGCATACAGAGCAATAACAAATGCCAGGCCAAAAAGTCATATCAATAAATAGCCCTGCAATATCATAGGAAACGATCTCGCATATCTGTTCTTCTGAAAATCGCATGTACTCAGGGTTATTAGGGCAACATAACCAGTACCTTCCTGACTTGAAACTGCCAGAGGCATCATAAAACCGCCATGCAGGATTATTCTTGGCAGCATCTTTATGCCAAATCACATTGTAATACGCTATTGGAGTTATATTTTGTTCTTTTAAACATTTTATAGTTTCCCCAAAAATGTCCCTGCCGTTTAAATTTTTGTGCACATGGCCGACTTTAGAAGGATAATAACAGTTGCCATTTATACAACACGCCGGGACCATGCTTACTCTACAGCCACTTAGCTTCATGTACTTCGCATAAAGCTCAGGATCAAACTTGCTCATGAAAATAGGATTTTCATCTGACACGTGATTATCCACTAGTATACGTGCATAAGATTCTTCATACCATTTGGACATATGTCTTGCTCCATACTCTTAAAGAAATTGAATGTTATAGACCAAACAACTTTATTGAATTTTCGCGGGCAACTTTGTTAAAAACTATTTCACTTATTTCACCTGAATCACGAAGCTCGATCAAATACTCTCTAGTCGTAAATGGCATATCGGGCGGACAAATATCAGTACCGAACATGAGTCTATCCTGGAACTCATTCAAAAACTTAATTCCAAATCTACGATCACGGGCAAGTGCGTTATAACCGCAATCTGCTGAAAGATCACCATACAAGTTCGGGTAACGCCGGAAGAACCATGGCACAACACCTTCTTCATCTATTGGGTAATTTGGATATCCTCCCCTAACACTCCAATCAGGCATCAATATCGCACTGCGGTCAGCTGGACTGCGAAGCCGGCCTATTT
>Ga0154577_1072_pt5 | contig 11021 bp, 8 predicted proteins | sample RifGroF2_FD_116006 | JGI IMG/M metagenome (GOLD analysis project Ga0154577, IMG submission 116006) | Planctomycetes bacterium GWF2_42_9
TGTGCGCCGACAACCCCCTCGACAGCGTAGGCTGTATCTACCATTCGGTCAATTTCCTCTGTGCTGCAGCCGTATTCCCCGCTCTGTTGATACAGTTGTGCTTTGAGTACTTTTTCAGGGTTTTCACTGATAAGGTTTGCTATTAATCTGTTTAAGTATTCATCGGTACAGGTGCTTTTTGTTTTGTAATATTTTCCGTCAACACCGGCGGCGGCTACTCTGTCGCCGTCGTGGCTGATTTTCATAAGTTCGCCGAACAAATCCATTTTTCCCTGTTCAAGAAAATCAATGCAGATTTTGCTTCGTGCCATTTCCGCGATGCCAAATAGTAAAACGCCTCTGATATTGTAAGTTCCGGGGTCTTTATGCGATGAAAAGTTTGTCTCAATAAGTTGAGAGTGTTTCGTACCCAAAAGTTTTTTCAAATCGTCTCTTGTAAGTTTTTGCGGTATTTTCAAAAGATATTTATAAATATTGCTTATAGTGCAGCCGAGATTTTCAGGCGTTATGTCCCGCAGGTATTCGGCTCTTTCCGCTAATTGCGGGAATCTCTGTTTCAAAAGCGCAAAGCCAAGATTGTAGGAAGCAATTTTGGCGTTGAATATATGTTTTGCACCTTCGCTTTTAGCCGCCTTTATATGGCTGTTTGCGATAATAAGCTGATAATCCGCTGGTGCATCGATAATTTTATCCACCGTCATCGGCAGGTTGCCGACGTGAGCGATTCTTCCTCGCTGGCCGAGATGTATCGCAGCGTGGTCGCCCGCTCCGCCTCGTGAGCCGACAAACCATTCACCTTCGCCGCAAAGATCAATGAACTGCCTGCTGGTCAAATCGAAATTATTCAGCGCTATTGCCGCCTGCAAACTTGCGACAACGATCGTAGAACTGCTCGAAAGCCCCGCCGCGATAGGTACGTTCCCGCAAAATGCCATATTCAGCCCGGAAATTTTCACATCCGTAAACCTGTGCTGAAGCCGCAGTATTGCCGCTTTGATATAATTGCCCCAGTTGCCCGCGGAAGAATGCAGCATTGTTTTTACCCAATCGCTGTTTACGAAATTAATCCAGTCGCTCCAGGCGAATCTGCCGATAAGCTCGGAAATATTGAATTTGACAGGCTGGAATTTTTTCGGCTCCACGTTAAATGCCATCACGTTGTTATCCTGCCTCAAACCGGCAACAGCTATGGTTTCTTTATCGATAGCGAGAAAATTGTTATATCCGCCTCTGTGATCGACGTGTCTGCCCATAAGATTGATTCGTCCTGGCGCTCTTACAATGCAAACATTCTCGTTCCATCCAAAATTTTTGCCATAACATTTTAAAACATTTTTAATGTCGTTAATTTTTTCCTTATGTAAATCTTTATGATCGCCATACGTTGTTTGAAGCCATTTTTTTAGCGGGCTTTTTTTGTAATCCGTTTTTTGCAGCCATTCTTTTACAGTGCAGTATTGAGTTTTTTTCAGTTTGGGCTGAATAATTTCAATGAGCTGGGTGTGTTTTCGAATGTTTTTCCGCCGGATATAATCGCCGATACTTAACAGCTCGTCAGGCGAATTGAACCCCTGTATCCAGTTGGGGTCTTGTGCGTGTATATCGCGAACTCTGAATCGTGGTTCGTTTTCGTTTTTCAGACTCGATAAATGTTTGACAATATCCGTAAGGTAATACTCACCTTGCGCGTTGTTGTTGTCTATCATTGTTGTGCCTTTGTAAAAGGCGGGGGCTTTAAACATATACAGGCTCGGATTGACTCCTTTGCATTTATCCTGTATTTGTTTTGCGGTGTATTTTTGGCCTGCTATTTCAAGGTTGTATTTTTTTGCCTCAAGTATTTTATTGATTTCCACGGATTCGATTGTTTTATAGCTTTTTAATAGATTTAATAATTCGCCCACCGCCCGTGCCTGTTTTTTTTCTGAAGGCAGATGTTTATTTATAATAGTGCCGATTTGCGAAGCGGAGATTTTGTTTGAATTCTTAATCTTAATTCGCAATTCGTCGGCGATAGCCTGGCACGCGAGATCGGGTTTTTCGATAATATCTATAACCTGCCCTGATTTGTCGCAGAATACTCTGCCTGATGAATCGCCCGACTTGCTCATTGGAATACTCAAAATTGCCAAGTCCGCCTGTTGTTTGACAAAACCATCCACGAGCATCTCGATTGCCAAAGGTTCTATGTATTTATCGCCCATTGTAACGATGATGTTGCCGGAGTAATCGGTTTTTTCAAGTGCCTGCCCTGCAAGTTTCGCCGCATGACCTGTCCCTAACTGCGGTTCCTGAAATATGTATATAGTTTCAGGTGCTTCTTTGGTTACAGCCGTCATAACGTCTTCGGCTCTGCTGCCGATTACAAGCAGGAATTTTTCAAAGCCGAGCTTTTTGAATGTGTTTACTGTTCTGTTTATCGCGGGCTCGCCATCAATTTCGAAACACACCTTTGCGAGATCTGTTCTCCCCATTCTTGTACCTTTGCCGGCGGCCAAGATGATCACCAAACTATTTCGTGCGATTGTTATCTTGTCTGTCATTCTTCCTGCCTTTCAAAAATTTCATAAAGCCGGTTAGTACTATTATTTATAAGCATAAATTGCTTTAAATCAACTAATTTCTTGACATAAAAGCGTCGGAATGTTAACCTTATGTCTTTAATTAGTAACTATTTGCGTTTATTATTATCCCCAAAGATGGGGTAAGGAGTATAAATTGAGAGTTTTATCCGGCATTCAGCCTTCAGGCAGACTGCACATTGGTAATTTCTTCGGCGCAATGCGTCAGCACTTACAGCTTCAGGCTCAAAACGAAGGCTTTTATTTCATCGCCGACTATCACGCTTTAACCAGCGGCCCAAAACCGGAAGCATTAAGGCTGAATCGTTATGCGGTCGCGATGGACTATCTCGCTCTCGGTCTTGATACGAGCAAAACCATTTTCTGGTGTCAGTCCGATGTTCCGCAGGTAACCGAGCTCACCTGGCTTCTGTCTTGCATAACCCCGATGGGTCTTCTTCAGAGATGCGTCAGCTATAAAGAAAAAGTCGCACAAGGTCTGACCGCAAATCACGGCCTGTTCGCGTATCCTGTTTTGCAGGCGGCAGATATTCTCATTTTCGACAGTCAGTTAGTTCCCGTAGGTGCAGATCAAAAGCAGCACATTGAAGTAACTCGTGATATCGCAGGATATTTCAATAATACTTATGGCGAAACTTTCGTTTTGCCCAAGGATTATATTATAGATTCGGTTGCGGTTGTCCCCGGTATTGATGGTCGAAAAATGAGCAAGAGCTACGATAATACGATTGAGATTTTCGAACCGGAAAATTCCGTTAAGAAAAAAGTTATGCGGATAGTTACGGATTCAACTCCTGTCGAATCGCCAAAAGACCCTGATAAATGTAATGTATTCGCATTATTGAAACTTGTCGCTTCAACTGAAGAGCTTGCCGAATGGGATAAAAAATATCGTCAGGGCGGCACAGGTTACGGCGACGCAAAGAAAAGATTGGTCGAGCTTTTGCTTGAGTATTTCAGGCCTTATCGCCAGAAACGTCAGGAGCTTGAAAATAATATTGATTATGTAAAGAAGGTGCTTAAAGAAGGTGCTGAAAAAGCTGCCGCGGTCGCGGATGTTACTTTGAAACGCGCCAGAAAAGCAATGGGTATCGAATAAGGGAATAAACGTGACTGACTACAGAATAAATCTTGAAATCTTCTCCGGCCCACTTGATTTGCTTTTATACCTTGTCCGTAAGGAAGAGGTCGATATATACGATATTCCAATCGCGAAGGTTACGGAAGAGTATATTCGCCACATTGAAATGCTCCAGATGTTTGATATTGAGCTTGCGGGCGAATTTCTCATAATGGCCGCAATGCTGATGGAGATTAAATCGGCAATGCTGCTTCCGAAAGATCAGACAAACGCACTTGAAGAGGAAACCGCTGATCCGCGACACGAACTTATCAGGCAACTGCTTGAGTATAAGAAATACAAAGACGCTGCCAATATGCTAAATCTTAATTCGCAGATTATGCAGCAAAGATACAGCCGCAGCGACAATATTATAAACGCTCTTGAGCCGAAAACAGAACCGGAACTCGACCTCGAACAAATTACAGCCTGGGATTTGCTTAACGCCTTCGATACGATGATGAAGGCGACAGGCAATCTTATGGACATAAGACATATAACCGATGATACGCCGATTGATTTGTATCAGATTGAAGTGCTCCACCGTCTGCAAAACGAAGGCCCGATGAATTTCACGCGAATCTTTGAAGGCAAGAAAAATCGGCTCGTTATGGTAGGTCTTTTCCTCGGCGTTCTCGAACTTGTGCGTGAAAAATTAATCACCGCCGAACAGGCAAAGCCGGGTATGCCGATCTATCTGCGTGCGTTGACGGATGAACCTGCCGAAAAGGCTGTTCACGAAGCGATGATGTCGGAAGAAGGCAATGTGCTTGAAGAAAAACAGGAATCGCCGGTAGAAATTCAGGCTATCGATCAGCCAAAAGTAACCTCGCAGGAACAGGAAGAAGAAGTCGAGGAAGAAATCGAACTTGAGATCGATGAAAAATTGGAAACGGATATGCCGCCGATTGACATTGTGGAACTTCCAGCCGCCGTCAATACATTAAAGCCGCCGGTTGAGACCGAAATGCAGTTGGATACGCAATCAGAATCTGAATTTAAATAATATGTAAAAACAGTTAGCCCTCAGATTTATTCTGGGGGTTCAGCGTAAATTATTAAATATTTTCTTGTGTGGGAGATAATATGAAAAAACTTGTTGTTCTTTTGGCGGTTCTTTTTGTATTTTCATTAACTTTTGCTCACCCCGGTAAAATAGATTCCAAAGGCGGCCATTATAACCGCAAAACCGGTGAATACCATTACCATAACAAAGATTCGAATTCTGTTTCCAAAAAAAGCATCGAAAAAATTACTGATCCCAATGTTTCAGAAGTCGAAAAATTAAAAGCTGAAATTGCATCTTTAAAGCAGAAGAATAAAAAGCAAAATGAACTTATCAAAAAACTCAAAGCGGATTATGCAGCGTTGAAAAATGAAAATATCGCGATGCGTAAACTGCTGACGGATGAAAATATGCCGATGCCTAAAATAGAGACCGTCGCCGATATCAATGTTCCGGTAGCTGACCCTAATAATATGGCCGTATCAAAAGGTGAATGAGTCAAAATTGTAAACTCATAAACTCATCGTCAAATTGGTTTTTTGCCAAATTTGGACATAAAAAAGCTTAAATTTGCACTCTTTAATCATACATAATTGAACAAAACCGTAAAAAGTTTGACTTTGGATGTAAAATTAACTAAAATTCCCTGTCTATAAAAATACCCGCTGGTATTACGCGAAAGGGAAAGGACGTAAGATGGCTGGAAATATAATTGAATTAACAGATGAAATTTTTGATAACACCGTACACGAAAGTGATGTGCCTGTTCTTGTTGATTTTTGGGCTCCCTGGTGCGGGCCGTGCAGGATGCTTGCGCCTGTGATTGAAGAAATCGCAAACGAATATGCAGGCAAGGCGAAAGTCTGCAAACTCAATACCGACGAACATCACGAAGCAGCTGTTGAGTTCGGTATTAGTGCCATCCCGACGATTATCCTTTTCAGCAAAGGCGAAATGGTTAAGAAGTGGGTGGGACTGGCCAAAAAATCTGACATTACAGATGCTATAAACGAGCAGCTTTAATAAAAACATTTAGCTTCATACAATTTCTTTAAGTATCAGGAAAATAATATGCTCAAAAGAACTCATAACTGTGGTCAACTGCGTATAGAAGACGCCGGCAAAACCGTAAATCTCGCCGGCTGGGTAGATTCATATCGTGATCACGGTAATCTTGTCTTCATCGATTTACGCGACCGCGAAGGACTCACACAGCTTGTTTTCGATCCGCAGGCTCAACCGGAAATGCACAAACTTTCACGCGATCTCCGCTGCGAATATGTCATCGCTACAAGCGGCCTGGTAAGACCTCGCGGCGAAAGTCTGGAAAATCCGAAATTGGCAACCGGCCGAATTGAAGTTCTTATTGATAAACTTGAGATATTGAATGTAGCTGAAACGCCGATATTCGAGCTTCAAAATGCCGAATCGGTTGCGGAAGACACACGTTTAAAATATCGTTATTTAGACCTTAGACGACCGAAGATGCAGAATCGCTTAAAAGTGCGTCATAAGGTTACGAAAGTCGCACGCGACTTTTTCGACAGCAAAGGCTTTTGGGAAATTGAAACGCCGTTCCTTGGCAAAAGCACACCTGAAGGCGCAAGAGATTTTCTTGTTCCAAGCAGGCTGTGTCAGGGAAGTTTCTATGCGCTGCCGCAATCACCGCAGCTTTTCAAACAGGTTTTGATGGTCAGCGGCGTTGATAAGTATTTCCAGATCGTAAGATGCTTCCGTGATGAGGACCCAAGAGCGGATAGGCAGGCGGAGTTCACGCAGATAGATGTTGAGATGAGCTTTGTCGAAGAAGAAGAGGTAATTACCGTTCACGAGCAGTTAATGGCCGCGATATGGAAAGAAATTCTCGGCGTTGAAATTAAACTGCCAATTCGAAGAATGACATATCAGCAGGCGATTGATGAATATGGTATCGACCGTCCTGATTTGCGTTTCGATATGAAACTCAAAGATATTTCAGATATTGCCGCACAGTCGCAGTTCAAAGTCTTTACAGATACCGTTCAGAAGGGCGGCATTGTGAAAGGTCTTTGCGCGGTCGGCGGCGGTGTGAAATTCTCAAGAAATGATATTGAAAAAACTCTCACAGGTGTCGTTCAGGATTTCGGAGCAAAAGGCCTGGCGTGGTTTAAAGTCGCCAAAGATGAGCAGGGCAATGCTGATTTATCCAGCAATCTTGCGAAATTCTTCACACCAGAACAGCGACAGGCGATTATCGCGAAATTCGATGCCAAGGTTGACGATTTGCTTCTATTCGTCGCGGACAAACCCGCTCAAACAAATAAAGCCCTTGCACCTCTGCGGCTCAAAGTTGGTAGAGATTTAGGTCTTATCGATGATAATAAATACGAGCTTGTTTGGGTGATAGACTTCCCGCTGTTCGATTGGAATGAAAAAGAAAACAGGTTAGATTCATTGCATCATCCGTTCACGGCTCCTGTGCCGGAAGATTTGCACAAATTAGATACAGACCCCGGCCATATCAGGTCGCAGGCTTATGATATTGTTGTCAATGGTTCGGAAATCGGCGGCGGCAGCATTCGTATTCATCAGCCCGAAGTTCAGGCAAAAGTTTTCGATTTGCTCAAGATTTCAAGAGAGCAGGCCAAAGACAGATTCGGATTCTTCCTCGATGCTCTGAAATTTGGCGCTCCTCCGCACGGCGGCATTGCGTTCGGTCTCGACAGACTTGTAATGTTCCTGACAGGCACTGATAACATAAGGGATGTTATCGCGTTTCCAAAAACTCAAAAAGGCCAGTGTCTGCTTACAGATGCTCCAAGTTCCGTTGAACAGGCGCAGTTGGACGAATTGAATTTAAGGGTGCAAACGCATCATACGGAATGAATTAAATACCGGTATTTAAAAACTAAGGGACTATGAGCGGTACCGGAAAAATATTAGAGACGATTATAGAAATTTTGCATCTTAGGCCGATGTCTTTGGCGGCCAAATGCAGATTGCTTTTCGGCACAGCTATTATTTTAGTGCTCGTGCTCGCGTTGCTGATTCCGTATTCCTGGATGAACAAGCTCACGGAGAAATCCCTCACAGATGCCGGCAGAGCGGTAGTCAATACCGTTTTTGAAAGACATTTCAAAATCGACGGTTCCATAAAAAGCCCGCCAATGCTTGATGAAAGCGGAGTGGTTAAGCAAAACCAGTCAAGCAGAGTGAATTGGCTGTCTTTCGATGCCGAGGGTAAGGAATGGAAAAAACCGCTAGACCCGAATATGGTTGCGCGAATCGAGGAACTTCTCGAAAATAAAAAACTCCAGGACGAACAAACCTGGATTGACGACCACAACGGCATTGTCGAAACCACATATATAAATATTGTCCGTGCGCATAAGCAATGTATTTCTTGTCACAGCCCGGAAGGTTCGGCCGCGACTTTTGGCCTTGATGAACCGGTCGGTGCGATTATAGTACAAATGCCCGGCAGGGAAATAAGCAAAACAGTTTTGATGAATAGGATTTGCATACTGGCAGCAGTTCTATTGGCAGGTTCAGGCGCGATTGTGGCATTTTATGTTATCGCACAACGTTTGATTTTAAGTCCTATACGGCAGTTGCGTGCCATTGTCAAAAATGTGTCTGAAGGCAATCTCGAAGTCCGCAGCGGCATAAAAACCAATGACGAATTTGAACGCCTCGGCGACGCGTTAAATACGATGCTTGAAAATCTTGAGCAGGGACAGGAGAAACTCCGTCAGGCAAATAAGCAGCTTGATGTAAAGATCAGCGAGCTTTCAGAACGCAATATTGAATTGTTTAAAGCGAATAAATTAAAAGGCGAATTTTTAGCGAATATGTCGCACGAATTCCGCACGCCTTTAAACGCGATTCTCGGCTTTGCGGAAATCCTCCGTGAAAAACCCGCTGAAGATTCTGCCAAAAGCAAACGTTATGCTGAAAATATTATCAACAGCGGCAAAAATCTGCTCGGTATGATTAACGATTTGCTTGAAATGGCGAAAATGGAATCCGGCAAAATTGAACTGCATCTTGAGAAAACAAGCATACCTGAATTATGCCGCGGTCTTGTCGCGTTCTTTTCACCGCTTACGGAAAAACAAAAATTAAAAGTCCGACTTACAATAGATGAGTCGATCCCGTTGATTAAAACCGATTCAGGCAAGGCTCAACAGATTTTGTATAACCTTTTGAGCAATGCGATAAAGTTTACACCAGAAGAAGGCAGGATTGAAATAAAAGCATTTATGCCAGACCATCTGACGGTGAGGATTGCGATTAGCGATACCGGGCCGGGCATTGCTGAAAAGGATAAAGAGAAAATATTTGAAAAATTCCGACAGATTGACGGATCGCTAACGAGGACGCAGCAGGGCACAGGATTGGGTCTTGCGATAAGCACGGAACTTGCGAAGCTGCTGTCGGGCAAGATCGGCCTTGAAAGCGTCCAGGGACAAGGCTCGACCTTCTGGCTCGATTTGCCGATTATTAGTGTGGATGAAACGTAATTAGACTACCATAAAAAACAAAAGAACCATTTGCTAAAGCTGGGGTGTTAGTATATCAAAAATTATTTAGAAAGGGTTTGGCTTCCTGCCGCCAATTAAATAAATGAAAAAATATTATATACTAACTTTGCTGTTCCTGGCGAATTTGTGCCTTGGAGGTGTTTACGCGTGGAGTATTTTTGTTCCCGAATTAGTCAAGAATTATGGCTATAATACTGCGCAGACGCAGTTGGTTTTCGGTTCAACAATATGCTGTGTAACCCTGGTAATGCTTTTTACCGGAAAGCTCGAAAACAAATTAGGCCCAAGAATAATGTTGATGATAAGTTCCGTTATAATGTTCTCAAGCTATTTCACCGGAAGTTTTAGCGGAACCAATTTTATTATCCTCTTAATCGGATGCGGTATTTTAAGTGGGGTAGCGATTGGATTCGGGTATCTGTCTGTGCTGGCTGTTAGTATGAGATGGTTCGAGGACAGAAAGGGATTTGCCTGCGGAATGGTTGTCGCAGGATACGGCCTTGGAGCGGTTTTATTATCATTTATTGCACAGATACTTTTAAACAGAGGCTGGGACGTAATGCGGATTTTCAGGTTCGTTGGTTTTGTTTTTGGCGTGGTAATATTTATTTGCGCTATGATAATAACAAACCCCGCCAATACTCATAAAGAAAAAATAGCTGCGACACTTAAATACAGTGAGATATTCCGCAAAAAAAGATTTTTCATATTAGCTGGCGCAACAGGTTTAGGCACGTTTTCAGGTCTAATGTTTTTGGGAAATTTAAAGCCTATCGCGATCTTTCTGGGATACGATAGTTTTGTTGCTTTGATGGCGATTTGGATTATTTCAATGAGTAACGCTCTTGGACGAATGGTCGGCGGAGTTGCGTATGACCGCTTTAAAACTATGTCTATAAAAACTATACTTATCGCTATTACAATCATTTCTTTGCTGCTGCTTGCTGGCGATATTGACAAAATAATGTTTCTTCTGATGGTAATAACTGTTGGGCTAAGTTACGGCTGGCTTATTTCTAATATTCCCGCGCAGGTCTCGGAAGAATACGGCCATCAAAATTTCGGTATGATTTTTCCTATGGTTTTTATCGGCCATGGTATGACAGCTCTTTTCGCCGCCCCTTTAGCGGGTTTTATCTACGACAGATACCATACTTATCGCCCGGCAATGATACTTGCCGCCGGTATTGCTTTTATGTGTTTTGTGGTGTTTTCTTTAGCTTATCCCACAAAAAAATGTATTTGAGCAAAATACTTTAGTAAAAAAAGTTTTCCCCTGATATTCCCAAATGCGCTATTTAAATATCATACATATTTAAAGGCTGACTAGAGCATTTATTAGCAAAATACTTACATCCTCCCGCAGCAAACAGATTACGAAAGGTAATGGATATGAAAAGGGAAATAAACAATTTTGTTAAACTTTTCTTGTTTTTTTTTATTTGCACGCCGATCCCGACATTTTCACAGGATCCAAATGCCGCCCCGGTATTCAAGCAGGAGGAGCTTGAACAGATACTAGCGCCAATCGCGCTTTATCCAGATTCGCTGGTTTCGCAAATCTTGATGGCCTCGACTTATCCTCTCGAGATTGTTCAGGCGCAACGCTGGGCAGATCAAAACAAGAACCTAAGCAGTGATGCTCTTGTCGCTGCCCTTGAGAAACAGCAATGGGATCCGAGTGTCAAATCGCTGGTAAATTTTCCGCAGGTTTTATCAATGATGAGTGATAAACTCGATTGGATGGAAAAACTTGGCGATGCTTTCCTTACGCAGCAAAAAGACGTTAT
>Ga0154577_1037_pt1 | contig 10957 bp, 6 predicted proteins | sample RifGroF2_FD_116006 | JGI IMG/M metagenome (GOLD analysis project Ga0154577, IMG submission 116006) | Planctomycetes bacterium GWF2_42_9
TGCTATTGCCAAGGCACTTACTCTGATAACTGCCAGTGATGCAAAAGGATGGTTCAATTCATGCGGTTATACCTTTTCTTGAATTGCTCTAGCACTTAATTTCAATCAAAACAAAGACTTAAACTCTCTCTATTCCTTACTGTCTGAGCACGATTTTTTACTATCTTGATACCAATTTTAAGGGCAACCGTAAAACAGGTTACCCTTCGATAAGGAATCATTATAGCGAAAAGTGGATATTTAGTCGCGCCTGAAAAAGTGTATGATTTGCGTTAAAAGCAGTGTTTTGCTGCGTTTTAAGGTTTCTCATGCTGCTGAAATCGTGTATAATTTTGCAAGGTTTCATGAAAGAAGCATTCAAAATCTTGCAAAAAGGACTGTGCAAATGACCCCGCAAAGACCGGACAAGAACGACAAGCTTTTTGAGCCGCCTCTCGAACCTATTCTTAATGACAGGCACCCCCTGTACAAGCTGGCATCAAGCATTGACTGGCAGGTTATCGAACACGAACTGGCTGACTGTTATAGTGCGGATATGGGTCGTCACGGCAACGCCACGCGTCTGATGGTAGGGCTTCATTATCTCAAGCACACCTACAATGAATCCGACGAATCGGTTATTGACCGCTGGGTTGAGAATCCCTACTGGCAGTACTTCTGCGGGTATGAACACATGCAGCATGCGTTTCCCATTCATCCCACCAGCATGGTCAAGTGGCGTGGGCGTGTTGGTTCTGCAAGAATGGAGGTGCTGCTCAAGGAGACATTATCAACGGCCATTCGCCAAAAGTACATCAAACCGTCAGATGCATCTAAAATAATCGTTGATACCACGGTACAGGAAAAAGCTGTCGCATACCCCACCGACGCACGGCTGTATCTCAAATCCATTCACCGCCTGGTCAGGCTGGCTGATGAGCGGAATATCGAACTTCGTCAAAGTTATGTGCGGGTTTCTAAGAAGGCGTTTTTCAGCCAGAGCCAGTATGCCCGCGCATGCCAGTACAAGCGTGCTACAAAGTGCACCAAAAAGCTCAAAAGTATCTGGGGCGTTTAATCCGTGATATCGAGCGTAAAGTCAATAATCCCGATGAAAAGCTGGCTATCATGCTTGCACGAACGGCACGGATACATGCGCAAAAGCGTGATGACCGCCGCAAACTCTACAGTCTCGATGCTCCGGAGGTAGAGTGCATCAGCAAGGGCAAGATTCACAAGCGTTATGAGTTTGGCTGCAAAGTCAGTCTTCCGTATGACGGCCACACGTTATCGGCAACAATAGAGCGTTCACAATCCAATACCAACGTGCAGGCGGCGGAAGTGTATGTTGACCGCGGATATCGCGGCCATGACCATACAGGCAAGGCAAAGATTTATAAGCAGGATGGCAGATTGAAAGCACTTACCCGTGCGATAAGAAACAAACTCAGGCGTCGCAGTGCGATAGAGCCGACGATAGGCCATGTCAAAAGCGACAACGGAATGGCCAGGAACTTTCTGAAAACCGCCGAAGGCGACCGGCTCAACGCCATCCTGGCCGCCGCCGGCTACAATATGCGGAAGTTATTAGCCGCATTTTTGCATGCGCTGTGGGAATTGGCCGGCTTTTTACAAAATCAACTGCGCGAAATAGGCAAAAATCTTTGCCGGCCAGGCATTAACTTGGCAACTTTTATGGCAAATTAGACTTTTTCAGGGACGACTATTTAACAGTATTCAACTATACGGGATCACTGCTGTCCAACTGTTTGAGTAAGGATTCGTTGTAACATATTGAATATCATTGGCTTACGAACAAAAATGAGTGTAATCGATTTGAACTTGGCGTTAGACTTTGGCCCATTTGCCCTGAAGGGAATGGCCTATGAACGCCACACGGATAGTCTTTGCTCAAGTCATGGATTTTCTGCCTCTCAAAGCCGACTTTGCTCAGGTGCTGATACATACGGCACGAAACACCAGCTTGGGATACTGCTACGCTTTATCTCTTAACCCCACCGCACATTTGCTCCGCCGTTTACACCTGCCAGGTCTCAAAAGCCATACGCCAGAACTGCTCCTGATCACCATCGATTTCACGAACTTTGCCATGATCATCTCCATTTAAATCATGAGCACATTATGAATTTTTCAAGAACTCGGCAAGGTGTCTTTGGCCGTGATGTTGCGCGCCAGTCATCTCCCGAAGAGGCTTGGCTCCAAAACCGCGACGCCCTCCTCACAGTCATTCAGCCCTAAGACGACGAAATGAAATTGGAATACTGGATTCCAAAAACCACTATAATGTGGAACCAATTTTGTTTTAATGGGCTTCTTAATCTTATGTCAAACTTGCCACTGGTTCATCGCTTTCCTTACGCAACTGCTCTAAAAGACCTTTGCTGACTCTATACTTGGCAATTAATGGCAATGCCGTGATCGATATGAGCGGACCAACAATAAGTACAATTGCACATAACCGCCAGATAACAACAGGACTCTGCACCATGTCCTTTCCTGTGGCAAAGCCAACCAACTTCAGACAATATCCAGAAAACAACAGCGCCAACGACATCGAGCATTTGACAGCAAAGACAAACATTGCCGAATAGGTGCCATCCTTGTTAATACCACTCTTTAACTGGTGTATCTCAGAAATATCAGCCACCATGGAAGTTGCAACCGGCATCAGTACTCCGGCACCGAAATAGTACATGGGGTGAAAAATAACAAATATGATAAATGCAATCGGTACATGTATATGTGAAACAGTAATTGTCTGCCCCGGCTTAAGCAGGCCCGGTAAAAATAACACTGCCAACGTAAGATGACAAACTACATTAATGAGGCACCCAAGAATAACGGTCTTTTTCTTGTCCCATCGCTTGACGAACTTTACCGCTAGCAAACTGCCAAGCGCCATTCCCACCATTGATCCACCATGAGCAATTGTCTTTTCCGTTCCGCTGAATTGCATGAAATGTTCATACACATACATTTGCAGCGAACTGACTAATGCCACGCCCATTATCACAACAAATGTATACGCAAAAACCCATCGAGAATAAATATCAGTAACGATCTCTTTCAGATCAACTACAAAACCTTTCAATCCTTTTCCTGAACTCAGCATTTGCCGTGAGTCCTGCATATATTTAAGCGTTAAAAAGAATACCAGGAGAACACAAGCGCCTGAAGCGATCGCAAATACAGTTCCCATATGCACAAAATTATCAGGAACATTGGTTGCCCGAACACCGTTTTCATTCTGGAAAAAAATCATCCATGCCAGAGCCGGACCGCACAGGTTTGCCGCCATATTCATGACGGTCCCTATTCCCTGCAATTTTGTGCGAGCCATATAATCAGTACAAATTTCAAAGCCAAGGGCACCGTAAGGGATCGAGTAGGCAGCATATGCTGTCCTAAGAAAGAGGCTCACAGCGACCAAGTACCAGAATATCAATGTCGTGTTTGTTTTGAAAATGTCCGGTATCGCCCACATAAAATAAAATGAAACGGCCATTATCAGGCCGCCGATCAATATAAAGGGATGCCGTCGGCCATAGCGACAGCGTGTTGTGTCACTGATATGCCCCATGATAGGATCAAGAGCTGCATCCCAAAATACCCCTAGCGATAACGCCAGTCCGGCAAGTAAATGACTGACACCCAATGCATCAGTATAATACAGCATCGCAAACCCTAATAAGCCGTTAAATATCAATGAATTTGCGCACTGCCCACTCGAATATGCTACCATCTCCGTCGTAGAACATTCCCGTAGATTTGTTTTACTCACCACATTATCCTTCTTGCGTTTATTAATAGACCTATTAACAGGATTGCATCAACGGCAATTTTGAATTTATGTCGTTAAATACTGTACCTGACCACTTCTCTTACGGCAAACAATCATCTGTATTCGTTTAAATAGTTTCGCCAGCCACTAAATCAAGAGTGGCTGGCGAAAGCTGAAAAATTGTAATCTGATTTTCCAACCATCAATACGACGTAACATCCCGAATATTACTGCCGGCGTAGTTGTCGGTAAATGAATTACCGCTGTCAATGAGATTGCCGGTAAAGCCTTTCCTGAACAGGACACCATTGATCAGATAAGTCCCTGATGCCGGCCGCTGGTCAACAACTGTATTGCTGGTTACCGCAACATTCGTACAATTATCAAAGAACATTATCCCTCGCCAGCTGTTTGATGATTTTGGGCCGGAAGAAGGATAATAGTTGGTCATAGTGTTGCCGCTGATCGTTACAGAATCGCTCGAGCACACATAAATGGCATTACGCGGCCAGTTGGTAATCGTGTTATTCGTAATAGAAATCGAGCCTTGGATAATGCTGGTCGAAGGATCTTCAGTATTGCCCTTGAGTGCAGCTACAAAAATCTGACCTGAATAATACCAGGCAACATTACCTGCCGACAAACTACAATCTGTAATCGTATTGTTCTTAATAGCGATACCTTTACTTACAAGGCCCTCATCCCAATAAGAACCATTGGCAACCCGGATAGCATTGTCACTTAGCCCATTGAAGATATTATCAGTAATTACGCCATAGAAACCATTACCCAGAACGCCTCTGCCGCGAGAGTTTTTAAAAACACAGTCTTTGATCAAATAGTTGTTGCCGGTCCAATCGATACTAAACATCTTATCATTATCCCAGCCAACCGTAATTGTAGCTGCAGGTGTGCTGCTAAATTCAACATCTTCACAGAGATAGCCATTTATCGTTACAGGAGTATGACGTACCGTTACTGTTACCCCACTGGCATAACCCAATGTGCCTGTGCTGGGTGTAAAAAGAACTAAACGCTCGCCAATTGAATATGTTCGTCCGTAAGTATAAATCGAGAGCCGTGTGGACGAAGTTTGAGCCAGTATCCTTCCACCGGATCCGGCTACATTTACACCGTCATCGCCCTGTGCCTCAAAGGTACTACTAATAACATCAGGACCATTTTTGCAATCCACCGTATGGACACCATCAGCATTGGCGCTCTGGAGCCGATTTGTACCGGGTTTAATAATCACATTGCAGTTCCTGACAAAGAGTTTCTCAATATCTGTTGCCACAAAACCCATAAAAGGCGATGAGTATAGAAAAACATTATCCCACACAATATGAGAGTTGGGTTCATAACAAGTGCCACATGCCTGACCGCCAACTGCATGATATGTAAATTTCTGTCCATTGGCAACACCAGTGACACCGCTGACGGAAACCCTATAAACTCCTGTAGATAATTTTACAGGTGCTGCAGTAATACCTGTATAGCCGTCGCTGCCTGCCGTGATACGTCCGACAACTGACGCAGATGGATCTTTATATATCCCTAGACATTTTGACAGATCACTTGTAAATCTTGCTTCATCCAATTGTGGATACCCTGAATCCAGCGTCAATGTGAATGTATTACCGCTTAGATTACTGATCGTTCCCTGAGTAAATGGAAGAGGATTATAGTCAATCACGAAATTACGTGTATTTATATTCCGACAGCCATAGAGAAGGAACGTACCTGCCGCAGGATTACTATTGATTATGTTCGTCGGAGTATCATGGGAATAACCTTTAATATTGATATTATGTAAACCGGTTATACTCCAAACATTGCTGAGATTGTAAGTGCCATCATCGAAATAAATCTCTGCAGGCTGCATAACCTTGGCTTTATTTGCAATCGTATTCATCGCCGCTAAGTCGTCAGTGCCGTCATTGGCGACCGCACCCCAGTCACTTACATGAAGCTGCATAGGCAATTTGGCTGTTATCTTAGCTGTGGCCCAACTCGCCCAGTCATTAGTAACCGTCGCGCCGGGCGACACTGCCAACATGATCGTGATATTCTGGCCTTGATAGCCTGATAAATTGCCGGTAATCGTGGCAAGAGTACCATCATACGTCTTGGTCTTAGTACAAAGCAGTGTATATTGCGCATCTCTGATTACGTACACGTTGAACGTAACGCCATCCGTACCACTTGCGCCGGAGGCAAAACCCACCTTCGCCGTAAACTGAACATCCGCAACATTGTTTGGAACGATCACATTAGTAAATGTCGCATTTATAAAATGACTTGACGCGGCACCATAATCTGGGTGAGTAAATAAATATGTATATGACTGACTATCCTCAAGAAGACTGCTGGTATTTATATAGCAGTGACCGTTTGCGTTAGCATTTCCCCAGGGTATCGCACCTGCTCCTGTCGAATAGCTGGCCTTGCCGGCATTGGCTACAAAATCATAAACCGTCTCAGGCGTATAACCCACAATCTGGGCCTCCGTCCAGCATGCCCAATCGTTCGCTGTCGTAGTCAAGGCATACGCTACAAGATGAATCTCTATTGTTTGCCCCTTGTATGCGCTAAGATCAGCCGACATAAAATCTAATTTGCCATCATAAGTTGCTGTGGTATAATATATACTTGCGCCAACACCTCCACTGACAACATAAAGCTCCGCACCCACGCCATCTGTCCCTTGTGCACCATTTGCAAAACCTAATCTTGCAATGAATTTTACGGCATCATACGTGTTGGGGACAGTAACATTGTAAAAAATACCAGCCATATAATGATTACCCGTAGTTACATCACTGCGATAATCGGGATGAGTAAAAAGTGTTCTCGCATAAGTTGTACCATTTTCGAGCTGTACCGAGTCGGCATAGTAGGCCGCTCCGTCCTGAGTAACAGGGTTGCCCCATGTAACGACAGCTTTTGAGTTTTGCCAAGTTACACTAGGCGCATTAGCAATCAAATCGTAAATAGTCGTACCACACGTTACAATTTTGGCTTCTTTCCATGTGGCCCAGTCTGCATTAGGGTTGGCGTACGCATCAACTTGCAAAATAAAAGTTAACATCTGACCTTTGTACGCAGTAAGATCGGCGCTTAATGTATTAAGCAATCCATCGTATTTTACATCAACCGCCGCCAACTGATAATATTTATTATTTTTGTAAATACTTATGCTAAAAGTAGTACCATCCGTTCCCGAAGCACCGCTGGCAAAACCGACGGTGGCAGAAAACTTCACCATGCCGGGGTTGTCTGGAATCGTAATGTTGGTATAAGTACCTTTGACATAGTGGTTATTGGTCACATCGCCGCGATAATCAGGATGATTGAAAAGCATGTTCGTAAGATTTGTTCCATCTTCAAGCTGCGTAGAGGTGTAATAAGCAGCTCCATCTGAGGTCACGGAGTTGCCCCAGGTAATACTTGCCTTCGAATTCGCCCACGTTGCCGACGGAGCATTGGTCACAAAATCATATACAGTTGTTGCCAACAAAATATTCGGCATAATGGCAACCAGTAAAACTACCAGCAACAGATGCACGCTTGAATTAGTACTCATGACAACCATCCTTTCTATACAATATGGGTTTAAAATTAAAACCATAGGTGAAATCAATGAGGTGCAGAGCAATAAGTGGTACAAACAATATGTAGAATTATTTACGGCGAATAAATCTTAGATGCTTATCTTTTGGCGCGTACTCAATTCCGAATTCACAGGTACATATTATACAAATAATGCCATAGTATGTCTTCCAAAGCCATCTGATATGCGAATAGTAATTTTAAATGATTATTTAATAAACAACACCTCATTTTGTGCAATAATACTTTATTTTAGCGCACTCGAAATAAGTTTCAAAAGAACAAATCCTGAAATTATGTCAGGCTCTTACTTCGAATATGCACAACCATAGCACTGAACTCATTTAGCAATCTACATACCAACAGCGGCTCTGCGGCAGAGATTTGAGCCTCAACTCCGACGCCAAACGTCTCGCAGATAACCCATTCGTCATTTGGGAGTTGGATGTTGATTTTTTCATCAAAAGGCCGACCAAACGTATGTATCACAGCAAGCAGATCTTTTTTATTAGCATGAGCACGCAGTATGCATTGCCACCCCTTTGGATCATTGTAACTGGAAACAGCCGTACCAAATCGTCTTGACGAACCATCCGCAATAATATGATTTATTTTTTTGTAAAGGCGCAGAGCCTGGTTTAAAGTTTTCCACCCATAATTGCTCAAATCACATATATCGCCCGATAAACACATTCTTCCCAGAAAAGCTGATGAAAGCGTGTATGCAAGACGGCAATTGTTATCGCTTGCTCGCAAAACAGCCCAAACGAGACTTTGTTTGGGTTGTATGAGCCGATGCAAATTGGCTGCGATAATAGGCAAGCTTCTGGTTTCGTGTGCATCCGAAAACGAGCCGGCATTCGATAATGCCAGCATTGATGGTTCCAATCTGTGACCCCCAGATGCACAATTTTCAATGAAGATGTCCGGCACCTCTTTGCGGATTTGAGCAAAAAATTGCTTTACCGCCTCCAAATGCACTCTAAGCCCTTCGCCAAGGGACTCAGCACCGTCAACACCGATTCCTATTGTCTCGTTATAATCAATTTTGATGTAACCGATGCCGCAATCTTTGATCAGACCTATCACTTTTTTACTCAAGTAATCGATTGTAAACGGATCACGGAAATCCCAGAACCTTCGTTTGCCGGCTTCGAGCACCTTACCGTCTCGCTTAAGAAAATGGTCAGTGAGTCGATATGCGTCGGAGTCCGGCCCAAGCGTCTCGAATTCAAACCAGATGCCTGGAATTAGCCCACGTTTTCGTATTTCGGCGCAGGTCGCTTTTAGCCCTCGCGGATATAATTGCCCGTTAGCAACCCAATCACCATGACAACCGCTCCAGTCACTGGCATTCTTTTTGTACCACCCGGCATCTATAACCAGATATTTTATTTCTGTATCAGCAAGCCGATCAGCAATTTTCAACAAGTTCGCTTCATTTGGGTTGCCCCAGCTTGTGCACCATTCATTGAAAACCACCGGCAAATCAGTTTCTGCTTCGGATTGCGGAATATATCTATTCTGCACATCGGTCAGCCTTTGGCACAAATTTTCGATTCCATCGTGGCACGTCGCGATAATTGCCTTAGGCGTTACAAACCGCTGGCCAACTCCGATTTGCTTGAGCCAGTGACCAAATTCACGATCGCCGATTCCAGCGCTGACCGCAACAAAGTCATCCTTACGGTAAATCTCAAATTGCCATGAACCGGCATACGCCAACTGCATTCCCCACAGCACACCTTCTCTAATATCCTCAACAGCAACAAATGGGAAATAGCCTCGCACCGGCAACGACCCAACCTGCCCGAAACGCTCATTGGCAACACATCCGCAATGCCATGACCGTTCCAAGTGCAACTCTTCAATTTTTCGGCTTTCGAATCGCCCTTCGGCACTCCAATGACTTCTGAAACGATGTATAATCAGCCTGTCGCATGCGTCGGCATTATCAAACGGCGTAATACCGCCTATTGAGCAACTTGCCATCATTTCAAGCTGTACGGGTTTAGGTGAAGTATTAACAAATTCAACCCATACTTCCAAAGCTTTTTCGCCAAAATGGTGACTTAAGAAATGATCGCAGTACCAGCTATGTGGGCTCACCATGCGGGTTTGTATGACTTGAACCCCGTCGCGTTCACAAACCGACTGCGATTCATATCGTAACGAGGTCACAGTATCACTGTTGCGCAACGTAGCACCCTGAGACATTCCGTCGGGGTAAGCATCATCGATGCATTTCAATTGTACAAGCGAATCAATACGATATGCATATTGCGGCTGATGCGCGACCGGCAACATATCAATTTCATGAAGCCCAGCCAAATTGACCCTGTGTGGTTTGACTTTATCTCTGAAGGAAGCGGGCAGCAGATTTAGCCCGACATTGCCCTCTTTACTTACCACATATTGCACATAAGTATCACCAAGCACAAACTCAGCAAGTATATTCGCCTGACCAACTTTGTTCGATTCCATATGATTATTCTTACAAACTTGAATTCTATTCAAACTTTCAGACATATAATTTCTGGCCAGCGACAATTATGATCGCAGCCAAGCAAAACAACTTAATCATTATAGCCTGCGATGCATATTCTTCAATACATACACGCAAACTGATTTATTGTACATATACTTTCAGATTTACTGAGGGTTATATCGCGACAATCTTATTTGGTGGTACAAACTCCTGTACTTGCGAGGACTCATGCCTTTGATACATCTGAAATATCTCCCAAAATTGCCTTCTCCGCAATAACCGAATGTCCTGGCAATATCTAGAATTGATGCACCAGTATCGATTAACATGCTGGCAATATATTCAACACGTACATTGCGTATTTCAGTATAAATACCATGTCCTACTACTTTCTGAAACCGTTCATAGAGTGCACGTCGTGACAATGTCGTAGCATTGACAACATCTTGAACCTGGATAAGTTCGCAAACATGTGCCCGAATATATTTCAAAGCGTTGGCAACGTCTTTATCATAAATTGCATTCACTTCAGCGGATCGGCGTATCCTTAGTGCCATCGGCCCCATATCGGTAACATTCTGACCAGACCCATTTGCCTTCATGATCATGCTTTGCAACAGCTCTGCGCCATGGTAACCAACTTGCTGAAAATCAAGTTCTACACTTGACAACTGCGGATTGCAAAGCTTTGCAAGCATTTCATCATTCCCTACGCCCAACACCGCTATCTCTTCAGGCACATGCAGTTTTTGAAGTCGGCACGCATCCAGCACATAGCTAGCACAGATATCACTGCATGTCATCAGTCCTATTGGTTTGGGAAGGTCCATTAACCATGTAATCAGGCCATTTTGCCGATTCTTTTCGAAGTTTTCTACTTTCTGCTGAGAACGCCGATGATAGTAAGTATGCATGTTGTAATGTGAGGCTTCGATCCGTTTGCGGAAAGCTTCTTCACGCTCGTGAGACCAATAGTAATCTTCAAAACCGCAGAACGCAAAACTCTTATAACCTTTTTTGAGGAAAAATTCCGCACCCATTTCTCCTATGAGGTCGTTGCGAACATCAACATATTT
>Ga0154577_1116_pt3 | contig 10939 bp, 7 predicted proteins | sample RifGroF2_FD_116006 | JGI IMG/M metagenome (GOLD analysis project Ga0154577, IMG submission 116006) | Planctomycetes bacterium GWF2_42_9
GGTCGATATGCTGCAGGCTTATGAAGCGATATATCCTGAAAACGTCGAGAAAATGCTTACCGAAAAAGCCAACATCGAATGGTTCGATGAGGGTGCGTATGTCGTACCAAGGAAAGAAAAATATTTCATCAAAAAAATCGGCCCCTTGCAGTTGAACGCTGTTACCGATGTCGAGATTGACAAAAATAAACCGATACTGCCGGCTGTTACGATGTTCGCAAAACTGTGCGCACTTGCGGCGATAAAAGCGGTATCATTCGACTATACCGGCAGAGGTCTTGAAATGGAAGCCGGCAGACCCGGCTGGAACGACTCATTAAACGGACTTCCGGGCTTATTCGGCTCATCTACTTGTGAAGTCATTGAATTGGGCAGACTTGCTTCCTGGCTGCTCGACAGTATTAAGCAAATCCCCGATACAGTTTTCCCTAAAGAAGTCGCCAATTTGATCGAGGCCGTTATAGAACATCTGCAGCAGCCGGAATATTCGTGGCACGATTCAGCGAAAATCAGAGAGGTTTATCGCAAACAAATACGATTCAATATAAGCGGATGCAAAAAAACTATAAGCGGACAAACATTGGAAGAGTTGCTGGAATGCATTATAAGCAAAGTAGACTGGGCAATGCAGCGATCTATCGATTCGACCAGCGGATTGATCCATACGTATTATCGCAATGAACCAATATTGCAAAATGATAAGACGTACACTCTTCTTGAGCTGAAAAAAGGCGTAGCCATTGATAATATTGAACGATTTAAGCAAATACCTTTGGCCATTTTCCTCGAAGGCCAGGTGCATCTGCTTCGCTTGATTAACGATTCGCAAAAGGCAAAAAAGATTTATAATGCGGTCAAAAATTCTTCGCTGTTCGATTCCGAACTTAATATGTACAAGCTCAATGAATGCCTTGATAATTGCCCAAAAGAAATTGGTCGGGCAAGGACTTTCACAAGAGGCTGGTATGAAAACGAATCTGTCTGGCTTCATATGTCATATAAATATTTGCTTGAACTGCTCAAGGGAGGGCTTTATGAAGAGTTTTTCACTGATATTGAAACAATGCTTGTGCCTTTTATGAATCCGGCACAGTATGGCAGAAGCGTACTTGAGAATTCATCATTCATTGCGCCTTCGATTTGTCCCGACCCAAGCGCAAGAGGTCGAGGGTTTGTAGCCAGACTTTCAGGGTCAAGCGCGGAATTTATTCACATCTGGAACCTGCTTACAATCGGCGAAAAACCTTTCTACCTTAAAGATGGCAAACTTCATTTCAAACTTGAACCGACTTTGCCGGCTGAATGGTTCACAAAAGAAGCGAAAAAGATGAACTGGAAAGGCGACATCATAGATATCCCGGCAGATTCATTCGTCTGCACTTTGCTTGGCCATACGTTGCTGATTTATCACAATCACAGCGGTAAGAATACTTTTGGCGCAAACGCTGCGAGGATCAATAACTACGAGCTTGATGGTAAAGTTTGTGATATTGCAAAATCAGCTATTGCCGAAAACATACGAATTGGAAAAGTAAACCGCATTGATGTTTGGCTGAAATAAAATATTAGTTTGTTTGGGGAGGAATCGTATATGCGGATATCAATATAGTTAGATTAAATTAATTTCATAAACCTGCTTTTTCCAGAAAATACAAAATTGCAATTAAAATAAGTGTGATGATAGCTATTAATAGCCATTTATTTATTTTTATGACCTGAGGTAAAGTAATTTCACCAAAATAGCCTTTTTGCAAAATATTTTTCTGGAGTGTGTCATATAGTGCGATAAAAGCTCCTGAGCCAAGAAGCAGACCGAGCATACCGCCAAGTAGAGCATCGAGTGATCCCTGGGCGGCGGCGCCAGTTACGGTGCCAGGGCAATAGCCTAGAATGCCGAAGCCTATACCGAAGATTAAGCCGCCAATAACGGTTTGGCCGACAGAGCCTGGCTTTGCATGGAATTTTACGAGATTTACAGATTGCATGAGATAAATGCCAATCATACCGACGATGATAGCGGTGAGCATAACCTTGACTACGGTGAAATCCTTGAGAAGCAGTTGATTGATGATTATTTCATAGCGGGTAACCCCGCCTTTCTGGAGCAGAAAGCCAAAGCAGACGCCAACGAGCAAGCCGATGATTAACTGTAATCCTTTTTTTTGCCGAATCTTTTCCATCATTTAGCAATTCCATAATAGATAAACATTGCGGCGGCGATGCCTCCTATGAAAAAGCAAATAACGGCAACCCAACTGCTAACAACAAGCTGGAGTGTGCCGCTGATTCCGTGTCCGCTGGTGCAGCCGCCAGCCCATCTTGCTCCCATGCCCATGATGAATCCGCCGAGCAGAGCGATAAGCCAACGGATAAATGCATTATCGCCGAATTTTGCTTGCCATAAACCTGGAACAAATTCAAGGCGAAAATCGCCTGAAAGCTTTGCGGATAAAAATGCACCGATGAACAGGCCAACCACGAGCATGAACTCCCAGCCTATGGCGAGTGAGTATTTTTTGAAATAAGAGGTTTCCTCGATTTTTTTCCCTTTGAACCATTTTTCGATCATGCCATAAGACTGTGCAAAAGCGCCGGAGACACCAATTGGTTTGTCGCTCAACAGAAATGAAATCCAGCTAAGGATTCCGATGCATACGCCAACGATGTATGGCGACCAGCGAACCATTTGAAACCATTCTTTAGGCGAACTTTCATTTTGTCCAAATACGGGAATGGAAAGCAATAATGATAACAAGCAGACTATTTTCGGCTTAATCATGATTTATTCCAAGGGACAACCTATTGCCTGGCAGGCCATCATTGAACCAAAGCAGTTTCTTACATCAGGATAATTATGCAATTTCAGATAACTTGCGGCAATGGCAGCGCGTTTTCCACTGTTGCAGAATGTGACAGCTAATTTATCTTTTTCAATTTGATCCAGATACTTCGGCAGTTCGCCTACGTATATATGTTTTGCGCCAGGGAGATGGCCTGAGTTGAATTCGTCAATGCTTCGGACATCGAGCAAAGTAAAATCTTCATTGTTTTCGATTTTTTCAGCCAGTTCTTTTGCGTGAATTGAAGGAATACTGTTGAAGTTGCTGCCACTTGTTTCCCAGCTATGCAGCCCCCCTTTTAGATAGCAAGCAATATTGTCATAACCTAACCTGATAAGATAAGTCACAGCTTCCTGCACTTGCCCAACTTCTTCTGCTACAAGTCCGATTGGTTTGTCATAAGTTAAAAAATAGCCGGCAAAAGCCGGGAGCATATCCAACGGAATATTTAGTGAACCAGGAACTGATGTGCCTGCGCTTGATTCTGGTGCTCGCAAATCAATGGCCTGCAAGCCTGAATCTATAGCCTCGGAGAATTTGGCGGGCATGAAGGGTTTAGGCTGAGGGAGATGATGAAGTATTTCGACTTTTCCTGTTTGATTAAGATATTCCATTTTTCTAAAATATAGTGGCTGGTAATGGTGTTCATTAACTTTGTGGCAGATGAACTGCTCTTTGTTTTTTTGTAGTGCAGGATTTGTAAGCCGTTCAAAGCCAATGGTTGAAAATTCGCGGCTTGCCATGCCTGAGCCGCAAACAGAACCAGCACCGTGAGCAGGATAAATTATGCACTGGTCGCCCAGAGATAAAATTTTCTGATGGATGCTTTCATAAAGTAAGCCTGCAACTTCTTCGGCACGATCTGGAAAGAAATCCGTTCTGCCAACATCACCGATGAACAAGGCATCGCCTGTAAAGACGCCAACAGGATTTTCTGTGCTGAATGATTTGTCGAATAGAGCTATGCTGATACTTTCAAAGGTATGGCCTGGAGTAGATAGGATTTTCAAAATGACATCGCCAAATTCAAATGTGTCTCCTTCATTAACAGCGTTACCGTAGTCAAAATCAAGTTGGCTGCCATGAAAAATTTGGGCGCCTGTAGAATGACGTATCTGCTGTGAGCCAATTACGTAATCTTCATTGCGGTGTGTCTCAAAAATGTGGGTTATTTCGAGATTGTTTTTTCCTGCTAGTTGGAGGTAAATGTCAGCATCTCTCCTTGGGTCGATGATTGCAGCATGGCCACTGTCACCTATGAAATAAGACAAGTGTGCTAGACCTTCTGATTTGATTTTTTCAATAAACATTTTTGATTCCTTAACATTTTAATTATAACAGAAAAGATGTTTACCGAAATAAGCACAAAGATTAATAGCTTTAAGTAAAACATTTACCATTAACCTACAACTCTCTCACAAGTCTTAACTCTTTTTCCACAGTTTCGGCATCGTTTTGACCGGATTACCTGATTTTTGCCTTTTCGCGTATTATCTGTATAGAAATGATGCCATCCGCAATTGCGGCATTCAAGTCCTTCTCCCTTTTCAGAATCTTTAACGATACTGACAACTTGCTACATCAAATCTCTGCCCATTGCAAAAGCACTTCAACCAATGTTCTTCGTTCGTCATCTGTAAAACTTAACCGTTTTTTTATTTTAGACTTTAGAATTTTATTTTCTTGTCGAAGATATTCATTCTGAAGTGCTAATTCCCGGCACAAAAACCGAGCGATCGTTGCGATTATTGGTACATTTAACCACTTGCTAGCACTGGTTTGATACGTTGTTGTTTCCATCGGCAAAATTTATCATAAATGCTTGATTTTCCATGAATTAAAACGTATAATGAAGGCATAATTTAATGAGCTACAAATAATTTGTACAGAACGGGGTGTTTGCTTGGAAAATTAAAACTTTTGAGGCTGTTATCTCGGCATCAATTTAGCTAACAAACCAGTTCCTGATTCGAGATTAACATTTAGTAAACCATTTTTATCGACGCAGTTTCCATATAATATGCGGGCTGCAAATTTTTTATTATCATACTCAAGCGAACCTTCAATTAATTCACTGCTATGATTTACGCCGACAACAAGCGTTCCGCCATCATTACAGGTATGCTCTGTTAAAAGAATTGAACGTAGATCATTTTTGCGGATAACACAATTTTTATGAATAACTTCCCCGCCTACGAGTTTATAAATTGATGCATAGTCAGGTGAACTTTCATCGAATGCGCCATATTGAAGCCCAAGAAGTGATTCAAGCCCGGCATTTAAAAAGAATACCGTACCTTTTCCGAATTTGAATTTTGTCAAGACCGGATTGCCATCCGAATCAACCGCTTCAACATAAGCACCGTTTGGCTTTATATTCAACTGATACTTTGAGTTACTAATATCAGGAAATTTTAATACTACACCATTATTAAATTTCATCTCCAGGCTGCCGCAACGCTGCTGACGGCTTACAACTTCAATACCTGCTATTTGATTCAGATTCGCAATAACGCATCATTAATGCTTAAATACAATACACCGCCATTATTATAAATTTGCTCGGTTAAGGTTTTCCAGCGGCTCTGCGATAAAGAACTTATGCCCGTTAGAGAAGGCAGCAAATACAAAGAGCAAGATGGAATTTCATCTTCAGGGCTAATAAAGCGGATCGTGAAACCAGCTTGTTTGGCGAGAATAAACGAAGCAAACGCAATAGGCCAATGATCCTGATCTCCAGAAAGAACACATACCGCTTGCTTATTGTGAGGCGGCAAATTTCTATATTCTTGCGGCAGCGAGGCAAGCATTTCAGAAAATTGAGACATTGCCTCTGCCATAAGTTTAGGTTTACGGTCGATTGAAAACAATCCTAATGTACTTTCAAACGCGAACCAGTCGTAAGGCGATTTATTTGTAAATGGAACATCAAAAGCAGCCCACCACAAACAACCAATATGATTGTGAGACCAGCACGACCAGAGAACTTTACTCAAATAAGTTTTAGAAATAGACTCACTCGCAACGCCGCGTCCAAGATCGCCCATTTCCTCGATAAAGCATTTTTTGCGTGAAATATCGCTATACAGGCACGATTCGGCTGTTGCGTGCAAACTGCTTCGCAAGCTATCTAAAGAATCCATATCGCAATTCGGAGTAAAGAGCGGATAAGGATGAGTTGTTACAATATCACAAGCATAGCCCTGATCAGCGATGTGCCAGGGATTTTTTGAACTTTCGACTGTAAGGCCGTGCATTCCGGAAATAATAGGCCTAGAAGTATCCTGACTGCGAATAGTATCCGAAATTAATGATGACCAAACGAAAGCGGCTTCACGTAAGGGGCACATACTCATTACATTGCTTTCATTTCCAAAGCCCCACGCAATAATCGAATGTTCATTTTTGAATCTTGATACGAAAAATTTTACAAATTTTATTTCCGAGGCAAGTGCAAACGAATCGGTAAACACATTTCGTTCCTGCAAAGGTTCAGGCCTGAATTGTTCACCGCTCATCCAGCCGGCGAGCAGCATAACAGTCAGGTTCATTCCATAGCGGTTTGCAATTTCGCAGAATTGTGCAAACCTTTCTATCATAACAGGATCCACTCCTGCTCGTCCTTCGGGAGTTTTCGGCAATTCGCTGCCGTTCATACGAACATCACGCGCTATGCCGTATTGCCCGAAATGAATTTTTATAGGCTGAAAAACCGCCCAAAGCGGGAATACACGCAAAGTATCGACGCCATAAGATTTTAAAACTTTGAAATCTTCTTCGATAATATGCGGGTCCCAGTTTTGCCACATAAAACAACCGGCGTTAGATGCCCAATAATTCGCACCTAACATATATTTTTTTTGAAAGAGGTTATTTTCCATATTTAGTTTTTGTTCCAGAACTATGCTTTTGGAATTAACCGCAACGTAACTATTTCAAAAGGTTTCATATAAACACTGACCTGATTATTTGTATGTTCAAGCGTTTGCTGATCGTCTTCTATCAAGTTTACCGTGTTTACTTTTTCCATTTCAAATGCTGATGTCAAAGTAACCGTGCCTCGTTTGGGCATACTCTGATACATCCTGATAATAATACCTTTGCCATTTTCAGCTTTTTTAATTGTTTCGATAATTACGCTTGACGAATCTACAGAAACAAAACTCTTCATCAAAGTTTTATCCTGCGTTGAACTGCTTGTCTTTTCCGAAACAACAGCAATTAAAGGATCATTCAGTTGATAAGCCGCAGCAATCGTACTTTCATTTAAACAGCCCTTATGCGGCAATAAGCTGTATTTAAATTGATGTTTGCCCTGGTCGGCATTTGTATCAGGCGCAGTTGTACCCCTTAACAAACTGATTCGCAATACATTTTCCTTTGCATCATATCCATATTTGCAATCGTTTAGCAAACTTACGCCGTAATCACCTTCGCTTATATCGATCCATTTTTGTGCACATACTTCAAATCTTGCCCAATCCCAACTTGTGTTTCTATGCGTAGGTCTTTGAACATACCCCCATTGAATTTCAAATGATGCGGTTGAAGACAATATTTCAACAGGGAACGCGGCCTTGAGCAGAATATGTTTCTGGCTCCAATTAATTTCTGTATCGAAATCAATCTGCGGACTGTTATATGTCAGAGATACACGTTGAACATATTCGCTTTGCAGGATTCTGCGGCGGATTTCCAACGTCGCGCGTATCGGGCCTGTCTCAACAACTTTAATTGATTCGGCTGGTTCGCTTTTCCACATCTTATCTTCGTAGTAAATGTCTATATCCCAGGCGTCGCCTAAATCGCAATATACGTTTCGCAAAGGTCTGTCTTCGAAAGCCTGGAACTGATTGGCAATAGAATCTTTCGGGAGTACATTACGGTTATTGGCTTTATCAAAAATACTGATAATATCGCCTGCGTTATCGAATCGTACACGAACAAAATTGTTTTCGAGCAAATTAGCTTTAGCAATGAGAGCATTTTCAGTTTTCGATTTATCACAGAAAATCAGCGAAGCAGCACTATAAGGTTCTGCTCCATTTGCGGCTATAAGCGTGCCATTGTCTGTTTCCTGAATGAGAGCATCGGCTCCACTGGCAAATTTCAATCCTTTGCCGTTAAATTTTGCGGGTACAAATGCAAGATCAGAACGTTTGAAACTCGTTGGATTTACCATAACCACATCGGCACTAGTTTTGCCTTTAATTACATCCAGTGCATCCGAACGGCATTTACCAACAAGTTCTTTTACCGTCTGGTAATCCTTTGCAGAATCATCATAAACTTCACCGATACTGCTGCCAGGGATAATATCGTGGAATTGATTAAGACATATCAATTCCCATGCTTTTCGTAATTCTTCGGCAGGATAAGAATATTTTTTATCAATAATCAAAGCCAATGACGCGAGGAATTCTGTATCGTGCATCAAAAATTCGGCTTTACGATTTTCTCTTTTGCTCCTGCTTTGCGTGGTGTAAGTCCCGCGATGTAATTCAAGGTACAATTCGCCATTCCATACAGGCAGATTATTATCGCAGGCAGTTTCAAGTTTTTGGAAAAATTCGTGAGCACTTCCCTGATGCAAACGCGGCATTGCCGGGAAATTATTCAGTTCACGAATGTTTTCGAGCATTTCGCGGGTAGGACCGCCGCCGCCGTCGCCATAACCATAAGCCAACAAAAGCTGCTGATGCAATTCCTTTTGCTGGAAAGTTGTCCATGTACCCATTACATCCATAGGCGTTACCATTCCATTATATGTAGAGAATTTCGCGGATTCATCGTAAGGCGTTGTCGCAAAATGAGTCAAAACTCTCGTACCATCAATGCCCTGCCAGGTAAAAGTATCGTAAGGATGACGATTATATTGATTGCAGCTTATCTTGCTTGTGAAGAAATATTTCAAACCAGCAAGTTTTATTAATTGCGGCAGATTTGCGGAGTACCCAAAAACATCGGGAAGCCAAAGGATCGGCGATTCAACATCCATACCGAAATGTTCACGGAAGAATGTTCGCCCAAGCAAGAACTGACGAGCGAGCGATTCCGAACCGGTAACATTGCAATCCGCTTCTACCCACATTCCGCCGAGAATTTCCCAATTTCCTTTTTTAACGCTTTTTTTTATATCTTCAAACAGTTCGGGATAATCCTGCCTAACATAATCATAAATTTGAGGCTGACTTTGCGTAAAATGATAATTTTCAAATTGTTCCATCAGACGCTGAACCGTATGGAAAGTGCGTCCGCTCTTTCGACGGGTCTGACCAACAGTCCAAAGCCAGGCTACGTCGATATGAGAATGCCCGGTCGCGATAATATCTACATCAAGGGGCAAACCGGCTTTTTCAATTCCTTTTTTAATAATTGGAGTCAATCGATAAATACATTCACGAATTTCATCACCAAACGGCTCACGTGTATCGATCTGATTAAACGCATCATTTAGTACATTAAGAATTAAGCCTTTCGCGGGCGAATTATCATCAAGCGTAGCCGCAGACTCTACCGCAACACGTACAGCCGCGATAAAATCTCTTACAGATTGATCTATTTGAACTACGCAGCAGGTCTGCATCAGAAGTTTCTTTGTTTTTCCTTCAAGTTGGAACATTTTCCAACCGCCGTTACCTGTCCAACCGTGTAACGCGAGAAGATGTGATTTGCCATCGCAAAAAGATGGAGAAAGCAATATTTCCTGATGATGCCTGTCGCAAGCCGCAAAGGATCGCTCATCGATGTATGCCAATGCTTCTGGATGGCTGAAATCACCTGCTTCACCTAAAGGTAAATATAATGCGACAGGAGATTTTTTATCCCAGGCCTTTGGCACTTCAAATGCAGTCCTTAACATAAAAGTGCAATTTGAAAATCCCCAAAATGAATCAGGCTGAATAATCTGCCAGTTTGAATCATCAACAGATTTTTCATAGAGCGGTTTCTGCTCACAATTATCCAACGCTTTAAACCTAAATGGTGCAATTGGATGAATTTGCTTATAAACAAGCTGCTCTATTATGCTTAATTGCTCTGAAATCTTTCTTATTGTCCAGCGTCGTTCGTGCATTATATCTTCTCAACTTTCAAGATCAAAAATCAATGGCAGAGGTTTAAATTCAATTTCCTTATAAACGCCGTCTGCTTTGGATTCCAATTCGGTAAACTTTTTCACGGCCGCAGATACAATCGATTCAACTGCTTGCTTGCCAATTTCCAATGAAGCCTTATGCGGATAGCCCATTACACCAACCTTGATATCGGGCCGCTGCGATAAACGAGGAACAACCAGTTTGTCATCGACTATCTTTTCAGCGTGTTGATAATTATCAGGATGTTCTATTTGCATTTTCAGTAATGGGTCAACATCTGTTTCGAGCTGATCCATCTGGACAAGGTCTGGTTCGAGAGCCATCACAAGCGAAGTTTCAAACCAGCCTGCGTGCCAATCACCTTGTGTCATTGCATCGAGGACGCCTCGGCCAAAATCCCAGCACCCGGATAGAACAACCATCACATTCGCAAAGGCAGGATTCGACCTTAAAAGCAAACAAATAGCATCTTTCAATGCACGTGCATTTTCACTGCCGCCGTGGCAAAGGAAAAGATAAAAATTACGGAAGCCCTGCGACACAAGCGAAATAAGCGTATCGCTGATGGCAAGCGACATTACCGCGGGCGAAATGTTTATAGTGCCTGGCAAACCGCCGCCGGAAAACGACTGTATAAATGTCGGCGCGACAAGAATATCAGCCCTTTCACCGATTTTTTTCGCCAAGTGCTTTGCGATAAGCGCATCTGTCGATAAAGGAAGGTGATAACCATGCTGTTCTGTAACACCGATGGGTATTATAACAGACTTTTTTTCCTGCAGATATTCACGAACCTGCTTAACTGTCATATTTTCCATTACCGGAAAATGTTTCATATTTCTCATTTCAATTTTTCCCATTTTAAAAGAATTATAATTATATCATTTATAGTTTTATCATCAACATTTTACCATCTGGAACGGTTACAGGAATTTTCCGGCCGTTATTGCGGATGATGACGTTTTTACTTTTGCCGTACTGCCAATCAATATTTACCAAATA
>Ga0154577_1121_pt3 | contig 10905 bp, 6 predicted proteins | sample RifGroF2_FD_116006 | JGI IMG/M metagenome (GOLD analysis project Ga0154577, IMG submission 116006) | Planctomycetes bacterium GWF2_42_9
GCATATAAACTAAATTCGGCACGCGATTGTAGAAATCACCATAGTGCATTTGACCGATAAATAGAGATTCGCGAGCCAATAGCGGGAATGGGTTTTTTGCCGATTTCAATTCATCATCTTTTTTTCGCAGTTCATTTGCTGCTGAAAACGCGATGCCGAGCAAATCGGGTCTGTTCGGCTCAACTGAAAATTCGTGGCAGGCAGGTTCTTTGATGCTTATTTTCAAATTCCAAATTGCCATTCCATTTGCGGCGATCGCGGCGGCGTTGTCCGGGCCTTCAAAAACTATCGCGGCATCGCCTTTGATTCCTTTTGCGATTAAATTGCTTAAACCTGCGCCGTCGCCTGTTGGGGCTTCATGGAGACCGTATATTGTAACGAGAATTTCGCCGGGAAAATCGCAACCGGTGTCTTTGAGTATCTGTACGATTTCAAGGATTCCTGTCAAACCGTTTTTCATATCGGCGGAGCCTCTGCCGCTGATGATATTTCCTTCGCGTTTCGGCTTTGCGTGCGGAATATCGACGTGGTCGATATGGCCGGAGAGTTGAAGAGTTGGCCCTTTTCGATTTCCTTTTAATCTGCCGATTATGCTTGGGCTGTTCGGAATTGTTAAATCAATTTCGACTGATGCGCCGGCATCTTTCAGCAGTTGAGCGAAATAAATGGCAGCATCTTTTTCGCTGAGCGTGGGGCTGGGGATGTTTACAAGCTGCCAGAGATTGTCAGACATTCTTTCGGTACTGATCTGTGAAATCCAATCTTCAACCTTCATCGTTTCCCTTATTTCAAATCTTTTCTTCTTTTTGAAATATATTTTTGCAGTTCTTGTTCTGTATTTCTATCAAGAGCTGGCGGCTGATAATTTTTGAATATCTGTTCAGCTTTTTCATCTGCGACAGATATTATATCAGAACTTGTGTTTTTATACCACTGGTCATAATTTTCGGGTTTTACCAAGTCTGGGAAATATAATTCCTGTCTCATATACTGCACCGTATGGTCGTTTTCGAGCAAACCGATTTTATTGTTTTCAATTACGTTCTGAGCTAATGTATCATTATTGATCATTACAGGTTTTGCGATTTTTTCGATGTACGACCATATTTCAGTATCGATTATGAACTGCTCATAGCTCATCGAATTGATGCAGTCGAGTATGCCTGCGGCCTGAAGGCAGAAATGTGCACCTGCGTTAAATGCTGTCAGTGCGGTCATCATTCTTTCATAGCCGCTGCGGCAATCAGGTTTTCTTGCGCCTGTTACGGCGGCTGAACAGCGGAATGGTATTTTTAATGTTCGTGCGATTTCTGCGCCGAGCTGGGTGCCGATCGCGTTTTCAGGTCTGCCGAAGCCTGGACCGCCGGTTCGTAAATCGCTGCCGAATCCGCCTATGCCGATGATAATCGGATTTGAAGGATTCAAAATTTGAATGATCGTTACGCAGGCGAGGATTTCGGCGAAAGCCTGTGCGAGAGCGCCGGCGATCGTAACTGGAGCAGTAATGCCCATCATAATTCCGGGGGTCAGCAAAATCGGCTGGCCTTGTTTTACATATTCAACCATCGCATCGGCCATTCGCGAATCAAGATGCAGCGGGCTGTTGATATTTATTAAAGATAAAATGCATGGTTTGTTTTTAATATCGCCGAAAATAATTTTTGAAATCTCGATAGATTCCTTTGCGCCGTCTTTGCCCGCTACAGAACCCATAAAAGGCTTATTAGAATTTTGAATCAAAGCTGCGGTCATTTCAAGAGGTCTTAATTGCGGAGGCACGTCATTGGGTTCGACTAAAACTCCGCCGGTTACGTCAATCGCATTACTTACGCAAGCAAGATATGCGAATTTTTCAAAATCATTGAGAGTTGCCTCGCGCCTTTGACCTTTGCCGTCTGCGATAAAGGCGCTGCCGTAGCCGGGAGCAATCAACATTGTTTTGCCGCCGATATGAACACTTCGCTGCGGATTACGAGCGTGCAAGGTAAATTCAGACGGGACAAGTTTCAATGCCTCTTTAACTAATTTTGAATCGATTTTGATTCTGCCTTCATCTAGATTTGCGCCGACGTTTTTCATTGCCTGCTGGAGGTATTCGGATTCGATGGCAATGCCGGTTTTCGACAGTACGTTGTACGAAACAGATAGAATCTGCTCAATATCACTGTCTGTGAATTTTTGTGTATAAGCAAGAGGATGATTAATCATTTATTTTTTTCCTGTCTGCAAATATGTCTCTAATTGTATCAAAGACAAACCAGACAATCCAAGATTTTCCAGAGTTCTTCCAGTTGGATAATAATCTGTGTCGTTAACGATCGAAGCCAAATGGATCATACAATCATAAGTCGGGGTGCTTATCCCTGCTTTTCTGGCAACGGAAACCGTTAAAGACGCACCCATCGGAATATCTTCCGTAACATATCTATCCTGCATACTGAATGGGCCTTTGCTCGAAGTTTTCGCAAATTCCGCGACCGACATATTAAAGCTGTCCGCGAAAACCTCGTCATACGTATAAGGCTTGTATCCCAGAGCGCGGAAAACACTTGAACGTTCGCCATCCATCCGGTAAATAACTTTTTTCACAGACGGCGTAATGCCTTCCTTGTACATATAAAATTCGCCTTTTGAAAATTCGACGCGTCCCATATTCAGAAGCGCGCCAACGGGATGAACGATAATATTTACATTGTAAAACGCCGGTTCGAGAATGCTGCGTGCCGGTTTGACGACATCGGCATAAGTTCCTTCAAGTGCTTCAATGGCGGCAGTTGTATCGCAGGCCGGTAAAGCGGCGAAAAGCATATTCGGACCGTCAACGCGATGAATGTTCACAGTGCCAGGGCCGTTTAGTGAACGACAGCAATATGGGAATGTTACCGCTTCCGCGAGGATGATACGTTTTGTCATTGCAAGTTCATCCCAGATTTTTCTCATTACCAAAGTACCGCCGCTTCCCGGCCAGAGGATCACGGCCTGACCGTCAACAAGCAGGGGAGCAAGCTCTCTTGCGACTCTTTCGTGCGTGAGTGCCTGCGTAGCTACCATTATTACATCAGCACCTTTTACGGCTTTGGACAAATCCATTGTCGCCATTTCGAGTTTGGCAAAGCCGGTTCTCGCGATGCCGGTCGTGTGAATGCCGCCCTGTTTGCATACTTCGGTGATGTTATCCGCATATTCCTTGAATTCGAATAATCTGCAATTATGTCCTGCCAATGCCATATCCGCCGCGATAGCTTTACCGCCATTGCCGGCGCCGATGATGCACAAGTTCTTCTTTTTCACTGCGAAAACCTCAACTTTCATTTTATTTTTTAACTTTGATGTAATCTATGCCAACCATATATCTTTTGATCGCGTCAGGGTTGGCGCCGACGATTTCAACTGATAATTCATTTTGGCCTGCATTAAGATGATGGCTGCCGAGGTCAATTTCATTTGTAGCAACTACGTTATCTTTGTTGTATGTATCTATTGGTTCGGAAATTTTCCGGCTATTGAGATACCATTGAATGATTGCGTAATCTGGTGCTTTAGTATGGCGAGTCAGAATTTTGTATTCGCCTTGGTTTTTTACATTGATGCCGATGCGGATTTTTTCGCCGGGTGCGCCGATCCACCAAAGCTGGTGATCGTCTTTCCATTTATTGGCTTTAAAACTGCCCATGTGCTGGGCTTCGATTGGGCCGTTTGGTTTTTCGAGAACAAGCATTCCATCGATATCAAGCGGATATTTTAATTCTTTGTACCAGCCGATACGTTCGCTTGCAGCGGCAGGTTTGTACATATCCTTGCCATCTGGTGAAAGATACCAATAAGCTACGCAGCTATATTGTGTCGGCCTGTCGTTGGAGAAATATTTTTCTATGTAGCCATCAAATGATTTTTGGAATGGGATATTGTCGGAAATGTGCCATCTGTTGTTGGAGATATGGCCTTTGTGTTCTTCTGATATTGGCTGATTATGAAATGGGTGATGAAATATTGTCGGGTCGCACCACGCGTAGCCGAAATAATCTTCAGAGCCAGTGCCGAAGGTTGAGGGGAATTTTTCGCCATCAACGAAGAATTTTTCATCGCCTTCACCCCACCAGCCGCCGCGCGGATTCCATATCTCAAGAGCAACGCCGACAAATCTTCCGGTTCCTGTTGTTTTTAGAATTGTCCAATCGATCCATCTTTCCGGCTCTGTCGGTAAAAACATATCTCTATGCCATTTCGCGTGGAATCTTCCATATTTTCCAATTTCGCTTATCGCCCGATGTTTAATTTGAATCGGAAGTGTGATCTCGTTTTTGCTGTCGTTAATGATTTCGATTTTCGCGGATTTTTCAAACGGCATAAACCAATTCGAATAAAGATATTCTTCCGTTACGCCATTGCAAATTGAATTATGCTTATTTAATCCCGGAGCAGTTCCGAAGAAATCACCCAAAGGAGCCCATACAGCAGGTTCTTTCTGGCCGTCCCAGGTTATTTGAATGGCAAGCTCACGAACAATCTGACGCTGCTCTTCAATATCCTTTGGGAAAACATTTTTAATGATGAAAGACGTAATTGCGCGAGTGCCGTCAATTTCAAACACGGTTTTCTTTTCGCCGGCAGCAATTTTGATATCAATCTCATCTGTTTTTTCATTTTCAACAGCAGCAATAAAATTTGGCCCTGTGTTTGCGAGCTGTTGGTTTATTTTATCAAGTGCGGCTGATTCTTCCTGGCTCAACTGGCGTTTGAAAGTCTGAACTTTAGTGTCTTTTGGGAAAAGCGAATATGTGAACTGATAATATTGGCCGTAATCCTGATCGGCGACGATTTTGCAGGATTTCTGAAAAGAAATCGGCGTGTAATTATTATTTCCTCTTCCGACAACGTGGACAAGCTGCGGCCTGTTGAAAGGTTCCTGTGTGCAATTGAAATATTCATCGCAGGGTAAATCAACAGCAGGTTCTTCATTGCCATCGAGATAAATTGTAATTTTTCCTTTGAAAGCTGTTGCTGTCCAGAAACGCCAGATACAGCCGGGGCCTGTCGTTTCACCAAGTACAAATCTGTTGCCTTCTTTGCGAATCCAGTTTTTCTTGCCGTAACCATCGCCATTGGCTTCCCAGTTTATGTATTTGCCGGTCTTTTCATCGTATTTACTGTCGCGGTCGTAGCTTGACCATTGCTGTGTTATTTCGCCGATTTCAGGCAGAACGGAAATTCTTTCGAGGTCTGTAACCATATTAATGATGTCAACGTAAGTAAATTCTTTTGCTGCAAAAACGTTGGTGCAAATTAAACAAATAACAAATACAAAAACCAAAACTAAACTGTTTCTCATTTTGTAGCTCCTTTTAAATGTGTTCTTTTTCTGACATTCCATTTTATAACTTCAGGCTGCACTTCTTTTCTGTTTTCTTTCTGAAACTGGCGGGGACTTTTGCCGGTATGTTTTTTAAATGCCGCTGAAAAACTGAAAGCGTCGCCGTAACCGACAAGGCCGGCAATAACTTTTACTTTATAATTCGTATTAATAAGAAGTTCCTGTGCGTTTCTCATTCTTAGAAGCGTAACCATTTCCATTGGTTTGTGACCGCAGAGATTCAAACTGACTCTATATAAATGCTGCGGAGAGATTCCAACTTCTTCAGCTAAAGCCGCGACAGTCCATTCTCTTCCGAGATTTCCGCCGACAATATCCCATAATTTATATAATTGCTGCCGCATCTCACGATTGCCAGAACTTTCTTCCATATCAAGCTCACGTTCGATATTCAATACAATAAGCTCGGCATAATGTCTTGCGGCAAGTCTTGCGCGTGTTTCGTTTCTAAGCGACTCCGACCAAAAGCCTTCCATCGCGTTTACCAGCTCCGGCATAGTTATAGACTGTCGAATATGCGGTTTGCTGTTTCGTACCTGATGCCAGGTATCGGTATCTGCAAGGTAGAACCATATCGCTTTCCAGGCAGGCCCATCCATAACATAACAATGCGCATAATGAGCGGGCAGGATCACAACCTGGCCGGGTTCGACGGGAGTGCCTTTGCGGTAATGATCTTCCGCAAAGAGAATTGCTTTGCCTTCCAAAGAGAAAATCAGAATATGAACAGTTGGGTTCTGACGATCGGCTTCAAACTTTTTTCTGATATCACAGGTTGAAGCTAAAATAATATCGCATTGCCGGAGAGGTGTCGCTTCGGGCTGACTAAGGTTGAGTAACTTACGATCACTTTCAGGCGCGATTACGAGGTTGTCGGCAAGATACTTGAGACTCTGTTCTGTTTCTTCGTATTTGAGACTTTTTCCCATATTCCTTATTTCCTGTTTCAAAAGAAATGCCTAAGTCAATAAGAGCTATAATGCAAAAATTTGATGCTAAAATCAAGTAAAAAACGCAGCGCAGTCCTTTTACGCGATAGGTACAAATATTATAAATTTGAGAGCTTTGCGTATTTTTTATAAAAAAATAAGGGTGAATGAGAGTTTTGAATATGTTTTTGAGAGTTTTAGCTATTCCAAAAAATTTTAAATAATTTAAAATACCGTTATGATAAATAATGAAATTTCTGGTACCAAGAAACACATAATTTCATACAATGCAAAAGCATTGTCCCATAAATACCTATCTATGGCAAAATCGGCATCATATATTTTTTCTTTTTTAAAATTTTGAGAGTTTTAGCCATTCAATCTGACATAAGCTATTGAATATAGTATGTATGAGATAAATGCTGAATGAATTTATTGTAAGGAGGTAAGCGATGAAAGTTATTCAAGGTAAATATATTTTTTTGATGTCGGTGGTATTGATTATTTTTTCAACGGTACAAGCTGACATAGTTGGATTGTGGAGATTTGATGAAGGCAGCGGTTCTGATGCGGCGGATAGTTCCGGTTACGGCAATGACGCAGCATTTTGGGCCATCACTTCGGTTCAAGGCAAAGTAGGCGGAGTTGCCACTAATAATACAGAGCCACGATGGATATCGCACAGCGGATATGGGTATGCAGTCGAGCTTAACACAATGCCCAACGGCAGTTATCCCGATGCGAGCAACCAGAACTGGAATTACATTTATACTAAAACAGCACGGCCTGCTTCGGTGAATAATATCGGCACCAAATGGACGATAGCATATTGGATTAAACAGTATGTAAATGATCCGGCAATTAATATTGGCGGCGGGGGCGGTTATCAAAGAGTTATTTCTTGTCCAAAGTTTGAAATCGAACTTGGCGTGCCTACGTGGATGTATGATTATTTTTGGCCTTATGGCGCAGTGCCCGCATACGGCAACGCGGATTCGTGGCAGAGAGAAATCGGCTCAACACAAGCAACAGGCACGTGGTATCACTATGCTTTGGTTTATGACGGTACAAATCTGAAAAGATATATCAATGGCGCAGTCGATTATGACGGCACGTTTACAAGCACCAATAAAACACTGCCCAATACGTGGGCTTCGTGGCAATATCTTAAATTCGGCGCTCAAACAGACTATGATAAAGATGTTTTTATTGGCGCACTGGATGATATTGCATTTTTTGATGAGGCACTTTCAGCCTCTCAAATAGCGGCGATTCAAAGCGGCGATTTTACAGGCCCGTGGCAAAAAGCAATATATGAAACAGGCTCATCGCCTTATGTCTGGGATCCGACGTTCATAGCTTTGAAGGATACAATAAAATTATCTTCCGGCGAAAAGGCGACCGCTGCTGCAAACAGCTATCTTCCATCATTTAATTGGCAAATGAAAGGGTCATTAAGTGATGCTACTTATTACGGATTAGCAAACGCGGGTCTTTGGGATGGTAATTCGTTATCTGTCGAATATGCGGCATTTATAACAATCGGCGATAATCTTGTTCAGCCGAAAAACGGCGAGTATGGCATTCATCCGAGAATACACAAAAACACGATATACAAATTCAAAACAAGACTTGGCGGCGAAAGCGCGGTCGGCAATATTGTCGGTGTAAAAATTTACGCGGCCGATGTCAACGATCCAAATAATAAAACTCTGATTACAACGTTGAGCCAGTCAATCGCGGCGAATCAAACGTGGTATGAATTGCAATCGACTTACACGGCAACTGAAGCCTTGTATCCGGCAGACAATAAAGTATTTCTGGCCGAGTGTTTCGTTGAGCAGGGAAGCGGCGGCGCCAGAGGCACGGCATTCGGATGGTTTGATTATGTAACAATTAACATCGACAGCTATCTTACCTGCGAAGCGAAGGTGAGAGCTGAAGGCGCATCGACAGGCGATTTAAATGCCGATTGCAAAATAAATTTTGAGGATTATACCGTAGTCGCGCAAAATTGGATGGCCACAGGTATTGAGCCGATCACATATTCAAATGAAATGCTGGTAAATTCTGATTTCTATGCTGATATTGACAGCGTTCCTTCTAATGCTGATACAGCGGCAGGCAGTCCGACCGGCTGGGCTTTTGTACCGGCGACAACGGATACGGCTGCGGCAGGTATATTTAACGTTGACAGAAACGGCCTTGTAGGTCTTTGGTATTCTTATGAGTCTGCGGGCGGTTCGGTTGCGGCATACATAGATGTTAATACAGTAATGCAGCAGACAATTACATCTGAAACAATCGTAAACGGGCAAATATATTATCTGTCCGCGACAGTTGGCGGTACGGGCGGCGCTTATCTGGGTATGATTAAGGCAACGCTTGAGTATGTAACGAATCCAACCGACGCAATAGGCACTCAAATCGCCGAGGTTAATTTCGTCAATCCTGAAAATCTTACATGGCGTACAATCACAGCAAGTTATACAGGAACAGCGGCGGCTGCAGGAAAGTATCTTAGAGTTAAATTCAGTTATGGCGCACCATCACTTGGCGGCTATGTTATGACTGTCGATGGTTATGGTGTTATCGGAAAAGCATCGTTGAGCAAAACAAAACCGGCTGTCTGGCCGAGAGCCAATCTGCTGACAAACGGCGACTTTGAAGATTATTCATCTTTACCGATGGGTACAAATAATGAAGACGGCTGGCTTGATCTGTTCAGTTATGTCGGTCATTACACAATGAATTCAATACCCGGATGGGATGCAAGCAGTAATGATGATTATTATTATGGATTGCAGTGTATGTTGTGGGCGCCTGCTGGGCAGCCTGCGAAGGGCAGAGTTGCCGCGTGGTTCACAGAAAGCATCGCGCAAAAAGTAACCAGCGAAACAATCACTGCGGGGCAAACATATTACGTCGACTACATAGCAAGTATCAACGCTTCGGGCTATGACGGCGGGTGGCTCGAATGGCCTGATGACGAACCAAATATGGTTGTGAAAGTTTACTGGCTCGCTGCCGGTCAATCTGCTCCAACCGGTACAGAAGGAACAGATTGGGGCTTGATATTGTCTTTGCAGGAAAGACTTATAGGCCCGATCAAGGGAAGCTATACTTATGATGTTCCGTTCGGTAATTGGGTATCGCCATCGGCAAGTTTCACAGCGACAAGCGCGATGGCAGGCAAAAGTTTTTATGTCGAAGCATACTGCAACAATGCTAATACGCCTTATCCAACTTATGAAGAAATATTCTTGAGCAAGGAGCCTCGTCAGGCAATCAGTGCTTATACTTGCTACGAATATCAAAATAAATACGGCGGAAATATTGCGACCGATTTCAACGGCGATTGCGAAACAGATTTCGGCGATATCGATGTTTTGGCGGATGTCTGGCTTGAATGCAATGACCCGGCTGGTTGTAATTGAAAATTTTTTATAACAATGAAATAACTAATGTTTTTTGTGGAGGAATGAAAATGAAGAAGTTGATGTTTGTTATGATGATTTTATTGTGTACTACTGTTGCTGTCAGGGCGGATTTGTCTACTGGTCTGCGAGCTTATTGGAGCTTCGATGAAGGTTCGGGCGATTACGCTTTCGACCAGAGCGGTAATGCAAATACGGGTATGCTTTATGCGGCCACTCAAGCGGGCAACCCTGCTGTTCCGCTTACAGGAACAACCAAGCCGGCGTGGATTGCCAGCAAAGGCACAAATGGTACAGGCTCCGGCGCGTTGCTGTTTAGTACTCCGAATGGATCGAATTTTAATAGTGTTGTCGTTGCGAAAAGCGATTCGCTGAAAAATCTCGGAGGCTATTTCAGTTTTTCTATGTGGATTCGTCAGGATGAAGATACAGTTAGTATGAATGCCGGCGGCGGAAGCGGATACCAGAGATTGATTTCCTGTCCAAACTATGAAATCGAATTGGGCGTTCCGGGATGGAAGCACGATTATTTCTGGCCTTACGGTTCTTCAGCATTTCAAAAAGATATCGGCACCACCGGTGCAATGGATACCTGGTATCATTTTGCTCTGACTTATGACGGTACAGCTCTGAAAAAATACATCAACGGCCAACTTATAGCTAACGTAACAGGTTTCAATCATCAGGGATTGAATAATATATGGGATGACGCCGGCTGGAAGGACGCAGTTTTGCAGATTGGCAATCAGACATGGCCGAATAAAGATTTCTTTATGGGCGCATTGGATGAAGTTGCTATCTGGGGCGACAGATGTTTGACGGCAGCCGATGTTCAGGATGTATATGCTAATGGTATACCGGAGCCGGCAACTATGCTTCTGCTGACACTAGGCGGTTTGCTCATTAGAAGAAAATAATATATCACAGATTCGTTAAGGGGTCGGCCAGCGGCCCCTTAGCGAAAATAAAAGTTAGTTTTATAGAAAGGACTGGCTATGAGAAGACGTACGGGGTTTACGCTTGTAGAACTTCTGGTTGTTATTTCAATTATCGCAATGCTGCTTGCAGTTCTGATGCCTGCGTTGAACAAGGCAAGAGAAACGGGCAGGCGAGTGGTTTGCACGACTCTTCTCGGCAAGACTTTCGGAATGGCCAATATGGCTTATGC
>Ga0154577_1184_pt4 | contig 10894 bp, 7 predicted proteins | sample RifGroF2_FD_116006 | JGI IMG/M metagenome (GOLD analysis project Ga0154577, IMG submission 116006) | Planctomycetes bacterium GWF2_42_9
TGCTGTGTACGTAACGTCAATATAGTCAAGGACTTCGCCAGCCTGCATTGCCATTCCAATACCAATGATCTCCTTTGATTCGCCCGGAGCAAGACGCGGGAATGACCATTTGATCCTGTCTTGCATTGTTATTGGGGTCGGGTTTGATCTTAAAGACTGGAAATTGCTGGACAGTACGTCTGAAACGATAACGTCTGTCAAGATTTCATCTGTTAAGTTGGTAATTTTCAAAGTGTACTCAAACTCTGAACGGGCCTGCACTTGCGGCGGGATCGTACTATCAAGTTTTATGATAGGGCAAGCATCGCAGCTAAATACTTTGGTTTTAACATTAGACTGCGGCGCAGCTAAGGCAGGTTCAGATGGAGGACACTGCGAAGTATTTTCCTGACAGCCTGAAATTACCAATAAACAAAGACCTAACAATAATGGCAGATTTTTAGCGCTCATAACTGTTTTCCTAATCAAGGAGTTATATTGATTTTTTAAAATTCACCGGTTGATGTAAAATATTATTGCAACCAACCTCATTAATAATCTTCTACTTCAAATGGCGGATTATAACATGGGAAGATAGATAAGAAAAGTATTTTTTATAAAATAGCGAAGACGTGTAGAATGAAAAACTAAAAGTGAAAATGAAAAGTTGTGGAATCGCTTTGCGAGAATTTAGAAATGCGCAAGGGGTTTGCAAATTTGCGCAAGCGGGTACAAAAACAGGGGTAAAATTGGGACTTTTCAGTGTTTTTCGAGACTTTTTTATAGAAAAATCGGAAAAATTCCAGTTTTTTTGGGTTTTTTCGTGATTTTTCGAAGAGGGTGCCTGCGCGGTTTTAAAAAAGGCTTTGTTTTCAGAAAAGCAATGAGGGGTGATTTTTTGCGGGACAAAATAAAATCTTAAAACTTGCACCAATTTTCGAAAAAAATGCGCGCAAATGAAAAAACGTGCGGGAATTTTGAAAAATGGGTTTTTGCGACTTGCGGGGAATTAAGTGAAAAACTAAAAGTTAAAAATGAAAAGTTTTGGAACCGCTTCGCGGGAGTTTTTTTTCACCCCCCTCTGAATTTTATTTCGAGGAATAAAATTCCTGAAGAATCGGGGGCTTTCGCTTCGCTTCAGCTAAAGCACTAAGACACTAAGAACTTTTTATATATTTATTAAACCACGAATAAACACGAAACGACACGAAATTATTTAGACACTGATTAACAATGTACGTAAACTGTTTGGACGCTGATCTCCGCTTCGCTTCGACGTTTCACTCAGGATGACAATGGTATGGTTTTGTCGGCACACGGAAGAATTTGAAATCTGAGATTTAAGATTTGAGAAGACTAGACGAGATTCTTCGCTTTGCTCAGAATGACAATAGTGGTGAAAAGTAGGACATTTCGGACTGGTCTGACGGATCGGACAAACGAATTGAGATTGAGATTTAAATTTAAGAGATGGGACGAGATTCTTCACTGCGCTGCGGCTACGTTCAGAATGACAAGGGGGCGGAGAGACGAGATTTCAGATTTAAGATTTGAGAAGACTAGACGAGATTCTTCGCTTTGCTCAGAATTACAATAATGACGTGGATTGGAAGGCGTAAAATACGTTGACGGAAGATATAAATTTCCTATAATAAAAGGTTTGTATTAAATTTTAATGGATCAATATGGCAAAGAAAAAGAAAAAACAGTTGGAAAAAGCAGAATGCAAGGATTGCGCGGGGCTATGCTGTCGGTATGTAGCGCTGCCAATCGAAACACCTAAAAGTCGCGGTGATTATGATGATATACGCTGGTTTTTGACGCACAAACATATTACCGTGTTTGTCGAGAATAAAAGCTGGTACATAAGTATCGATAATAATTGCAGGCATCTTTCGCCGAAAGATCACAAATGCAAAATCTATGAAACTCGGCCGAGGATATGCCGAGGTTATAAAAATGTAGATTGCGAACTAAGCAAAGACGCTTACGATTACGATCTGTATTTTATGAACGATAAGCAAATGGAAAATTATATGAAAGTCAAATTCGATAATAATAGTATCGATAGACTGGCGAAAGTTAGGAAATACAAACGAAAATAAAATTTAAGATTTAAGATTTAAGATTTAAAATTTACTTTTGAACGTTTAACATCGAACATTGAACGTTGAACATTCAATATGGAATGATATAAAATGAAGATACAACCAGTAAAAGGCACAAGAGATTTTTATCCTGAAGATATGGCCAAGCGGAATTTCATTGTTGACGGCTGGAAAAAAACGTCAATACGAAATGGCTTTGCTGAATTTGACGGGCCGATCTTTGAATATCTCGCGATGTATCAGCAGAAAAGCGGCGATGAAATAGCATCACAGCTTTTTGCTTTTGAGGACAGAGGCGAGAGGATGCTTGCGATTCGGCCGGAGATTACACCTACGCTTGCGAGAATGGTTAATCAGCGTATAAACGCGCTGGCGAGGCCTATAAAGTGGTTTTCTGTGCCGAGGCTTTGCAGGGCTGAACGGCCGCAGAAGGGCAGACTGCGTGAATTTTTCCAGTGGAATGTAGATATAATCGGCGTTGAAGATTGCCTGGCGGATGCGGAAGTAATTTTCTGCGCGGTTGATTATCTTGTGCAGACTGGGTTGACGAGCAATGATATTGTTGTCTGCATTTCGAGCAGAAGACTGCTTGCTTCGCTGTTGGAATATTTTGGAATTGAACAGGATCAGCTTAATAAAGTTTATGCTGTGCTTGATAAGAAAAGCAAAGTTCCTGCGGAAGCATTTGAAGAGATGCTTAAAGAAGTTGTCGCCGATGAAAGCAAACGCGAAAAAATTTTGAAACTTATGGCGACTGAATCTTTGACAGCATTGGAAGATTTGGCGGGTAATGATGAAAAGGCGAAAAAGGCGGTTGAAGAGCTGGCAAGGCTTTTTAATTATCTTAATATTATGGGTGTGGCGGAGTACTGCAAATTCGATATCGGAATTGTGCGGGGGCTAGCGTATTATACCGGTATTGTTTTTGAGATTTATGATAAGTCGCAGCAGCTTAGGGCGATTTGCGGCGGCGGCAGATATGATAATCTGCTTAGCGATTTCGGCGGGCCGAAGATTACGGCCACGGGATGCGGAATGGGTGATTGCGTGCTTGGGATAGTGCTTGAAGAAAAAGGGCTATTCAAAAATTTAAATGAAAATCAGAGGCTGGAATATTTTGTCGCTTATGCCGAGGATGGTTTGCAAAATGAAGCTATCAGGATCGCGGCGAAATTAAGACAGGCAGGCAAGAAAACTGATTTCAGCTATAAAGGCGGCGGATTGGGTAAACAGTTGAAACAGGCATCGACACTTATGGCGGCGAAGTGCGTGATCGTCGGGCAGGAATTTTCGCAAAAAGGTGAAATCATCGTTAAAGATATGTCTAGCGGAGAGCAGATAATAATTACTGAAAAGGAATTATTTAAATTTAATATTTAAGATTGAAGATTGAAGAATTTAATTTTAACTTCCAACATTCAACATCGAACATTGAACTTTGAATTTGGAATTGCGGAAGATGATTTTTTACGAGATTCTTCACTGCGTCCTCCATTGGGGACTTCGTTCAGAATGACAAGGGATTTTGATGAATGAGGGGAGTAACCATTACGAAAAGGCGTTTGAGAGTTGGCTGAAGGATAACGGGATTCAATATCTTGCGGTTGACCAGCAGAAGAGAACGGCTTTTTCGAGGGGCAAGATTAAAAGTTTCGATTTTTTGTTTTACACGCCTGATATGCGGGCGTTTATCGCGGAAGTTAAAGGGCGGAAATTTTCGGGTAAAAATTTTTCGGCGTTTGGGAGTTTGCCCAACTGGGTTACGGATGATGATATTTCGGGGCTTGAAAACTGGGTCAGGATCTTTTCAAGTCAATATCACGGGCTGTTTGTTTTTGCGTATGATGTGGAAAATATCGATGTGGAAACGGACGGCAGAGAAATTTACGAGTACCTAGATAAACGGTATGTTTTTATGGCGATAAGGCTGGCGGATTATCTTGACGGTGCAACGATTCGCAGCAGGAAATGGAAAACGCTGCATTTGTCGGCGGAATATTTTAAGAAGTGTGTTTTGAATTTGAATGAATTGGTTTTGCGAACATATTTTAGAACCACGAATGGACACGAATAAACACTAATTATAAAATACGAAATACGAAAACCGAAATCCCCCCAAAGGGGTCTTCGAGAAACAATATTGAATAACTAAAATTATAATGTTCTAAACTGCCGCGTGGGCTGAAGCCCACCCTACAAAGCATTAAGGATTGTATATTAGGATGAATGAAAAAATTGCTAAAATAGGGCAAGAGATAATAAACGGTAAGCTCATCGAAAGAGATGAGATCGAGTTTTTGTTTTCGCTGGGCGATTGCTGTCTGGAAGATTTGATGTATTGGGCGAACCGGATACGCGAAAAATTCTTCGGCAAAAAAATAAAAGTATGTTCGATTATACCGGCAAGGCTGGGCGGATGCAGCGAAGACTGTAAGTTTTGCGCTCAATCGGGCGGACATCAAACGGCATACAGTGAACCAAAATATATGAGCGATGAAGAAATTCTCGAAGCGGCAAAAGCGGCGAAGCAAAGCGGCGTAGGGCATTTCGGGATTGTTTATAGCGGAAGAAGTCTTTCGGAAAAAGAACTTGTGCGGCTTGAAAAAATTATCCCTAAAATTAAAAATGAAATCGGAATTGATGTTTGCGGCGGTTTCGGAATAATTACTTACGAACAAGCGGTGCGATTGAAAAATGCAGGTATGGCGAGATATAATCACAATCTTGAAACTTCGGAAAAACATTTTAAAAATATTGTAACGAAGCACGATTATCAATCGCGTGTAGATACGGTTAAGACCGCGAAAAAAGCGGGGCTGGGATTGTGTGTTGGCGGGATTTTCGGACTTGGTGAAAATGACAGCGACAGAATTGATATGGCGTTGCTGATTCGCGAGCTTGGTGTGGATATGACGCCGATGAATTTTCTTTCGCCGATAAAAGGGACGCCTTTGGAGAATACGCCTATATTGAGGCCAAGGGAAATCTTGCGTTTGATTGCGTTATATCGTTTTGTTTTGCCGAAAGTGCATTTGAAAGCTGCGGGCGGAAGGTATTTGAATTTGCGTGATATGCAAAGTTGGATTTTTTATGCCGGTGCGACTTCGATAATTAGCGGTGATAAGTATTTGACGACAGCGGGCAGATCGGTTGAAGAAGATGTGCGGATGATACGAGATTTGGGACTGGAGCCGGAATTTAAATTTTAAGTGTAAAGTGTAAAACTAATGCGTCCCCTTCGGGGATACGCTTCGCTCCGATGAAAAGTTGTGGAATCGCTTCGCGATATTTTTTATTGCAGCGTGGGCTAAAGCCCACCCTACGAAGTGAATTTCAGATTTGAAATTTGCGGAACTGCAATGGCAGAACTATTTTTATGTTTCTATTGGTCTAATTTATGCGAATAATAGCTGGTATAAGACGCGGGATGAATATTTTGCCGCCAAGGGGCAGTGAGACTCGGCCTATCACAGACCGTGTGAAAGAATCTATTTTCGATGTGCTTTTTAAATATAATTTAATCGAAGACAGATATGTCGCGGATTTGTTTTGCGGAACTGGTTCGTTCGGACTCGAGGCTTTGAGCAGGGGCGCGAAAGAAGCGGTTTTTGTTGATCAGGACAGGCGAGCGATCGAGGTGCTTCGTCAGAATGTTGCAAAGGCAAGGTTTGAGACGCAGGCGAAAGTTGTCTGCGGTAACGCGTTTAGAATTGGAGCACCTATTGGAGTGGGGAAGAAATGTTCGCTGGTGTTTGTTGACCCGCCTTATGAAATGAGTATGGAAGCGGGTGAGAGGTCCAGACTTGCGGGGCTATTGACGATTTTGCCGGAGCAGATAACTGAAGATGGAATGGTTGTGGTGCGAACGGAGAAAAGAGTGAAACTTCTTGATAGTTATGGTCCTTTGCGGATAATAGATAACAGGGTGTGGGGGAAAATGAGTGTAAATTTTCTTAGTTTGAAAACAGAGTGATTTTAAAGGGATTTAAGAAATGAAGCGAGTTGTTGCAGTAGTTATTTTGTTGTCGATTTTCACTAAATGTTTTGCCGGTCAGTGTTGTCCTGGGAGAGATGGAAGCTGCAAGCAGCCGGCATTTTGTGTCAAACCTGTGCCGAAGCAATCGGGCAAATTTAGTTTTGTCCGAAGCGGTGAGCAATTAACTGAAATCGCATTTCCGCTGGGCGGAATTGGCGCAGGCTGTATTAGTCTTGAAGGCCGAGGGGCTTTGAGAGATTTTGAAATTTTCAACCATCCCAATGTCGGGTATGTTCTTCCGTATGTGTTTCCTATGATATGGTGCAAGGCTGAAGGGCAGCCCTCGCAATGCAGAGTGATTCAGGGGGCGAGGCAAAAAGATATTTTTGGCGATGCGGGCGGCGACGGATTTTGGGGATATGGTCAAGGTACGATACGTTCGCAGGGCGACGGTTTTCCGTGTTTTTCATCTGTTGAATTCGAAGGGAAATTTCCGATTGCGCGTTTGGCGTTTAAGCAGAAGAATTTTCCTCTCGATGTAAAGCTGACTGCGTATAGTCCGTTTATTCCGCTTGATGCAAATAATTCAAGTATGCCGGTGGCGTGTCTTACATACAAATTGACAAACACATCGAAAGTTGCAGTCGAAGCGACGGTTGCTCTTACGATGCTCAACGCGACGGAAATGGCTGACGAGCGAACCGCAAAATGGCCTAATCAGGGCGACAAAGATTCAAAGGCTTTGACGGTTTACCGCAAAGGCGAGCAGTGCAGCGGCTTGTGGATGACTTCTGAAAAATTTGATAAAAACGACTGGAAGTACGGCACGATAGCGGTTACGACGAATTGGCCTGATGTTACTTATATGCCGCAGTGGCTTCGCGCGTGGCTATTTTCCGATACGACAAATCATTTCTGGAACCAGTTCAGCAAAAACGGACGGCTCGATCCGAACAGCACATCAAATGAACGCGGCGAACCTGTGGCGGGGACTTTGGGACTTATCGTTAAACTTGAGCCGGGACAAAGCGCGGAACTTCCGATTCTTATAAGCTGGTGTTACCCGACGATGCCGAACAACTGGGGCAAAACATATTACTCAAAATTGTGGCCTGATGCGTTCAGTGCGGCAGAATATTTCTTTAAGAACAAAGACTCTTTAACTGAACGGACATTTGCATTTGAAAAGGCTTTTTATTCGAGTACGCTTCCTGATGAAGTGCTCGATGCGGCAGGAGCTAATGCTTCGACGCTGCATACAGCGACTTGTTTGCGTATGGAAGACGGCACGCTTTGGGGCTGGGAAGGCTGTTCGCCGCGTGAGGGCTGCTGCCCGGGGAGTTGTACTCACGTTTGGAATTACTCATCTACGCCGGCGTTTTTATTTCCTGCACTGCATAGAACAATGAGAATGTCGGAATATAAATATGGTTTTAGCAACGATGAGAACGGCAGGAAAGGCTCAATATGTTTCAGGATACCTTTGCCGCTCGGCTCGGAAGCCCAGTCGGGGCATGCTGCTTCTGATGGTCAGCTTGGCGGTATAATTCAGCTTTATCGCGATTGGCGTATTTGCGGCGATAAAAAATATCTTGAGCAGATGTGGCCTGGGGCGAAAAAGGCTCTGGAGTTTGCGTGGGTTCAATGGGATACCGATAAAGACGGTTTGATCGATGGCGATCAGCACAATACGTATGATATTAATTTCCAAGGCGCAAATCCTCTGACGCAACTGATGTATTTGGCGGCATTGCGGGCAGGGTATTGTATTGCGGATTATCTTGGCGATGCTGACAGTGCGGCCGAATATTGGCGGGTTTATAATGAAGGACAAAAAAAAACAGATACTCTTTACAATGGCGAATTTTTGTATCAGACGACGGATTGCCTTGCGGATAATGCTCCGAAGTATCAGCACGGTAAAGGCTGTTTGAGCGATCAGGTTTTTGGTCAGCTTTGCGCACACATCGCGGGATTGGGATATATTTATGATGAAGCGAAAATTAAATCCGCGATCAAAGCGGTTTACAAATATAATTTCCGTTCGCCGTTGGGTGAGCACGTCAATACACAGCGCATATATGCTTTAAACGATGAAGCGGGACTTTTGCTTTGTTCGTGGCCGAATGGCGGCAGACCGAAATGTCCGTTTATTTACAGTGATGAAGTATGGACGGGGATCGAATATCAGGTTGCTTCGCATTTGATCTATGAAGGCTTTTACGACGAGGGTATGAATATTGTGAAAGCTGCTCGCGCAAGACACGATGGCGTGCGGAGAAATCCGTTTAATGAATATGAATGCGGTTCGCATTATGCACGCGCGATGTCTTCGTGGGGGCTTGTGCAGGCGATAAGCGGGTTTAGATACGATGCGGTCGAAAAAGCGGTTTATATTACGCCGCAGGGCAAAAATGCAAATAATATGAAATGCTTTTTCTCAGCCGGTTCGGCTTGGGGTATGTTTGAATATAAAGATGGAAATCTTAAAATTACACCAATCGAAGGCCAGCTTGATGTTGAAAAAGTTATAACGAGCAAAGGATCTGTGGATGTAAAAAATTTGGTCTCACAGGGTGGTGTTTTATCGCTAAAAGTAAAGTAAGATATGACGAATAAACAGGCGGCAATACAAATAATTCGTTGTCTTCGTAAGGAAGGTTTTGAGGCTTTGCTTGCGGGCGGTTGCGTGCGCGATATGCTTTTGGGTAAAGAGCCGAAGGATTATGATGTCGCGACCGATGCGCGGCCGGAGCAAATTTGTAAACTCTTCCGCAGGACAATTCGTGTTGGTGCCAAGTTCGGTGTGATAATAGTGATGATGGACGGCCATCAAATTGAGGTGGCGACTTTTAGAGCGGATACGGGTTATAGCGATGGTCGAAGGCCTGATAAGGTTAGTTTTACATCGGCAGAAAATGACGCTCTTCGTAGGGATTTTACAATCAACGGGATGTTTTTCGATCCGATCAAAGGTGATGTTTTAGATTTTGTCGAAGGTCAGAAAGATCTAAAGAAAAAAATTATCCGCACAATCGGCGATGCTGATGAAAGATTGGGCGAGGATTATTTGCGAATGCTGCGAGCGGTCAGGTTTGCGGGGCAGCTTGATTTTAAAATTGAGAAAAACACGCTGGCTGCGATAAAACGTCGCCATTCATCGATTACGAAAATAAGCGGCGAGCGTATCGCAATGGAGTTGGAATCGCTGATGGCTGCGGCGAAACGGATAAAAGGATTAAAGCTGTTTGTTGAGACCGGACTTGCGAAAGAAATTTTCCCGGCTTTGAGGGATAAAGTAACTCTCGGAATGAATGTATTTAAACATTTTCCGAAGGATACGACGTTTGAGCTTGCGATAGCGGGATTGTTTTGCGGCTGCGATACGGACGAAGCGATGCAGAATCTTGAGGTTCTCAAACTTAGTACGAGTAAATTGAAATATATAAACTTCCTGCTTGAGAAACGGGAATATCTGAATAAAACTTTATCGCTAGCGGAACTTAAAATGATAGTGTCACAGCCTTACTATGAGGATTTGTTTGCGCTGCAAAAGGGGATTTTTAAAGCTGAACGGAAAAAATTGACCGCATTGATGGCGATCAACAGGAGGGCGAAATCGCTTGCGGGCAAAGAATTAAAGCCGAAGCCACTGTTAAACGGGCACGAAATTATGGCTTTGGGTGCAGAGGCAGGGCCACAAGTTGGGCATATCAGCAAAGAGCTTTATGTTGAGCTGTTGTCGGAAAGGCTTAAAAATAAAGAGGATGCGAAAAAGTGGGTCGAAAATTGGATTAAAAAACACAAGAGTTGATGTTGCAATAATATGTGAATATGTTATTATGTTTGCCAGACGGGGCCATAGCTCAGTTGGGAGAGCGCTTGCATGGCATGCAAGAGGCCGCAGGTTCGACTCCTGTTGGCTCCATTTTATAACCCCTTAATTTTTAAGGGGTTATGACACTTCAAAAAATTCTTCTTGACAAATGATTTCCCTTGATGGACACTTGGTGGACACTTTTTAACAAGAAAGGAATTAGAAATGTTAAAAAAGTACACTTTCAAGGGCAGTATTTTTAAACAAAAAGACAGGTATTATTGGAAAGTCAAGCTGGCTGGCGAAAACAGCCGGAAAACTATTCCATTATGCCGTACTGGTGAAGCGGCAACCAAAAGCGAAACCTTGGCATACACTATCGCTCAAAGGCTTTGGGATGAGGCAAAGAAAAAAGCTAAAGGTGACGTATCGGAAATAGGAACTGTCGGTGAACTCAAAAAGGCTTTCTCGGAGTATATGAAATCACATTATCCGCCCGATAGCTCGATGAATATAGAAGTTAGACTTGCAATGGAGTTGCTTGATTGTGACAGTATGCCAGTCAATGAATTCGGAGTAAACAAATTCAGGCAGGCGCGTGACAAGATGATCAATCGAGAAAAGCAATTATCGGTTAAGACTGTAAACGAACGCGCTGGCTTCATACGCAGGATGTTTGAATGGGGAGTGTCTCGTGAAATAGTTTTACCAGAGGTTTCCTACGCTCTTAAACTGGTCGAAAATGTTACATCCAGAACGGTTGGGGTTAAACCCTCCAAAAGCAGAGACATTGTTCCTATCGAGATTTTAAAGGAAACCCTGCCTTATATGAATGAAGTTGTAAGGGCTATGGTGCTTGTTCAGTTTTACACCGGAGCAAGGCCGACCGAAGTAATCATTATGCGCCCCTGCGACATCGATACTACAAAAGATTATTGGGTTTACCAACCGGCTTGGCATAAGACTCAATGGCGCGGACATAGCAGAAAAATCATAATCAATAAACAGGCTCAA
>Ga0154577_1026_pt3 | contig 10770 bp, 8 predicted proteins | sample RifGroF2_FD_116006 | JGI IMG/M metagenome (GOLD analysis project Ga0154577, IMG submission 116006) | Planctomycetes bacterium GWF2_42_9
ATATCGAGGACATATACGCATTTCATTAAATCAGGGTCATTGCTAACGATTTCAGGAAAACTGCTACCATTCATATTAAATAGATGCAGCATCCAGCCAATTTTTATGTTCATTGCCACATCTGTATTGTTGAATCTGTTTTCACCATTTATCGCAAACGAATATACCTTACATCTTTGCCAATTATTAGAATCGTTTGCTGGCGAAACCTGAGAAGGTGCAATAACATTTCTTGCAAAATATACCTTGCCGTTATCAACTCGGACATCCCATTTTTTATATGGCATGTTTCCAAGCCAGGGCAAACCTTCTTCAAATGTGTTATCGCTGCAAATTTGTCATCGAAATAATCAATAGTCGGTCTATCATTTGTGCGTGGCGCAAACCATTTGCATCCCATATCATATAAACCAGGCAAATATCCATACGGAGAAAAAGAGGGATTCCATGCATTTTTGTAATTATCCGGCAATCCTCTTTCCTGTGCCCTCATAAAAGGTCTAACTCTGCCGCATGTGCATTTGAAAGTTTCAAAATAATCACCATCATGATTCAGGTCCCATTGATCCATTAACTGTGATTCTGACGGTGGATTGTTCGGGTCAAAAGGGTCAAGAGCTTGCTTAAAAACCTGAGTAACCAAACCAAATGGATAATATTTCGTTGCTGTATCCATATTATAAGCCCAATCATATTTTTGGTGCTTATGCAGTAAGAACGTGCGTAGCCCGGATTCGGCAGTTCCCCAGCATTCGTCATTTACAAATGGATAATCCGGCCATGAATCAATATCCTCAACAGATACACCTTCCCATCCATCTTCTGTTTTGCGCTGTAAATCACCATTTGGATAAGTACCGATATAATAGATGCTGCCCACGCTCGGTTCGGCAGGCGGGTTTGAAAAATTCATTCTTTTCCAATTTCTGATATAAATCGAATTTGCAGGTAACCTTAATGCATTGTCATTCATCACAATTTCCACACTGCCGTGCAGCGAACCATCTACTTTGTCATTTTGGCTCCAATTGCCACCCGGCGAATTTCGCTCAAGTAGATTACCGTAATTTATATACTGGTTACCTGGAAAAGATTTAAATTTATTAAATCCATCCAGAAAAGCATTCAAAATACCATGTGCATCCCGCTGTTCGATAAATATTTGATAAGGAAAAGTCTCTCGTTGCCAATATCCCATTCTTGCGCGTATACCAAATATGGGGCCAAGATTTTCTGGCCTGGTTAAAAACGTATGATCCAGTGGTACTTTAAAGCTACTTCCTTTTTTATAACGTTTGCCTCTTTGCAGTGAAGAAGTTAAATGTTCAGCCTCATTGTACGCATAAATTATTTCTTCGTGAATTGCGCCCGGCTCAACCTGCCTTGGAAAATACAGTGATGGATGGCACTGGCGATAGTCGCGTATCTCATCCTCATCTTCCCTGACAATATCATTGAAAATCGCAAGTCCGGGGAAATTTAAATTCCAATCGCATTCGTAATTACCCCAATCAGGTACAAGCTGCCATTTATCATTATAAGTTACGTACCCGGTTGTAAGTTCCCATTCGCAGGCCAAATCCGCCCTTTCGAGCCACTCAAATGAATTGTTTTCAGGCGGTGTCGCTATATTCTCAATTTTATTCTTTGCTTGAAATACCCTGATTCCATCGGATGCTAAAACAAGTTTATTTTTAGGCCAGGCATTTGCGCTCCAATTATCGCCATACCATTGATGCGGAGGTATTGTCAGATATTCAATATCTCTCTTTGCTCGCCAACATACCGGATTGGCTGTTTGCCCGTTTCGGGTGTCAGCGTTCCAGCTGACACAATCATCCTTTTCGTAACTGTGGCTCTTTTGCCAAATGTCGGCGCGTATTTTTGTTTCAAACCGCTGGGTTGCATCATTAAAATAACAATTTGGCGGGCCGGCATAGAACAATGCCCATTTATCACTATATTCATATTGTACATTAGGTACTGTTTTAATAACTGAAACTGGACACTCGCTTGTTCCGTTTGAAGCAGTAACAGTCCACAAACTACCAAGCCAAAATTTTATTGTTCCAGCAGGATAATTACCCGCTGTCCACAGCGCCGGCGCTGTTATATAAACCTCGTCCTCATATATATCACCCTTATTTTTCCAACGAAGCCAGCGATTTGCGCCGTAAGATGAATCAAATAATGCAACCTCCAGCATTCCATCGCCATAAACTAAACGTGTGCCTTGTGATGGATAATTCCAATAGATTTTATTTTCATTCCATTGATAACATGATGAATCGAATTGCCCGGCGTATCCGAAATATCGCAGCATAACTTTTAAACGCAAATCTCGATACGGTTTCCAGAGGTCAATATTTATTCTGACTCCCTGCTCAATAGCTTTGCGAATAAGTCGCCAATCGGCAATTTCATTTATGATTTGATCGCCCATTTAATATACTACCTTGACAACATTTTTGCCAGAAGTATCAGTGATAGACATTATATTTGCTGTCTCAGTTTCTCCCCTGTTGCTTACGGTATGTGCCAAATAATATTTTGTTTGATTATCAACAGTGCGACTGACAACCCGGACGATATCACCAACTTGAAATATTGGAAATGTTTCTTTAAGTAATATATTTTCATTTTGCTCGACATGCTCAACTATTATTTCAGGAAATTCCATATATTCGGCTGTGTTTTCTTTTGGATTAAGTTCCATATTAGTCACAGCAGGACTTGCTGTAACTTTATAAGTCAGACCATCGACATTGTAATATATCAATGCACCATTGGGGTATGGATCATCTGTCGGGTTCCACTGGGTATATGCCTTGCCATAAATCCTGCCCTCGTAAGTATTATTGCCCGGATATTCGACTGTAAGCTCACCCGCATCGACATTGGGTTCATCGGGTACTTTTGACAGGATAATTTTTAATTCGCTTGAACCCCCGCCACCGCTGCCTCCAAATCTAACCAATGCCCATTTTAGGCCCAATCCTATTTCTTTCCAAAGGATGACCGCTGAGCCTGTTTCAACGCTTTTAAGACTTGTGACAATATCGTCATTTACATCCGCATAAGTATGCGATTCGTTTGTGACATCGATTTGTATTGGAAAATAACCAGTTATGCACGCCCGGCCTACCGCCCCATCCTTTATAGGTTCAGCTGTCACAACAAATCGGCCGCTACTGTGATTTGCAAATACAGGCTTTATGCCTTCTAAGATTGTTGATTGCTTAAAATTGTTAGATGCAACATCAATCATTGAATTTGATATGCCAAGTATATTAAGCCGGTCAACATTTACGCCACTTGAATTTTTTATGTAAACCATATTGACTGGCAAAACGCCTGAGGCATCTGAATCCGCCCTTGCGTTTTTTCTGTTTGCATAGTCCTGCGCTGCATCAATCATCGCATTGTAAGTACGTGCCGGTATTCGCAGCTTTTCACCATCCCTAACTCTTTTAAATGTATCGCTCATTGGGAGTTCCTAAATAGCAAGACCCCAGCCTAAATCGCTGAATGTGCCAGACTCATATACATCGTGAACATAAACATTTTTTGGAATTTTCACCAAGGCATTTTCGGATGTTGCTTTTTCGTACCTCACCCAAAGATATTGCCACCCCTTTTTTGCAATGCCTGTAATTGTGCCGATTGTTATATTAGTCTTATTCGGGCTTGCAGCAAACTTGTAAGACATTTCCCATTTGCCATGCCTGCCGTGTTTTGAACCTGAAGCTCCCATAAACAAAACTTCATGATCGTTGTAGCCATACCAGGGAGCATTGTTTACTTTGCCCGTTAAATTAAACAATTTTGTCTTGTAATTATCATCAACCTCGCTGGGTTTCATGTTTCGTGTGATTGTGAAATTATAAACCGGCACAATAATATCAACGCCATTGACTGAATTGTCATCAACGTTTATTGCTCCCTGAAAGTCCGGAGGAGTGTCGCCATAACTAACCACCTGCAATGGTGAAATAGTTTGCATAATCTTTTGCGTGCCACCGCCAGTATCAAAGGACACTTCCAATTTTGTGGAATCATCTTTGCCGCTTTTCCAGCCATAATTTACGGTTGCTGACCATATTTTATATGTAATCTGCTCAACTTCGTAACCGGCCAACGGAAGATAATTTCTTTCATCCAAATCACCCTCGTACGCCTGGATTTTTAACAAACCGTTGTCATCCAGATAATGATAAATTCCAGCAAGAGCATCAACTTCCGTTATTTCATCAGCTTGATGGTCTTGATCTCTTTGTATGATATATTCAATGGAAAATGCGGCACTTGCACCCCGGCTCATTTTTCTTGTGCCCCACCGTTCTTCAATTACTAAATTGTCACTTGACATGTTGCTTAATCTCCAAACGTTGTTTCATTTCCACCAGCGTTTTCCGCCATATCTTCAGTGGCATCAGCTGTTCTTTGAGTATTTGCTGCTATACTTTGCAATGTACTGCTAACTCCCATCTCGCCAAGCCGAAACGCACTGAAAGTTCCTGCGGAATCTGCTTTTTCAAGACCGTTTTTGGTTTCCCAATCTTTATTAGGCAGCTTAGGTTTTACTTTTGGAGCAACCGGCTCATTTGCTTTTGCAATCGAACTATTAAAATCATCTTTAGTTGCTGCAAGATCATCGGCAACCTTGTTCATTGAAGCATTGCTGCTATCAATCAAACCCTGAAGGCCATCGGTGACTATTTGCTGTGAAGCTCCTATTTGTGAATCGTAAACAGTTTTTGCATCGCCTCGTTTACCTGAGCGTGCCTTTTCTATTCCATCAAGCTCATTTTGCGTATCGGTTTCCAATTGAAGCCGTTTTGCATCCTGCTCCTTATCAATTTTTAATCTATCTGCATCGGCAGTCGCTGCACGTTCACTGTCCTCAGCTGCAAACGTTGAATCAATATCTGCCCTGGCTGATTTTTCATCGAATGTCGGATCGGTAATTTTCTTCCACCAGATCCAAATATTCATTAATTTTTTTGCCATCCAGGCAACGGTATCGCCAAAAAATTGCTTAAATCCCACCCATAAGGTTTTGAAAAACCCTACGCAATCAATCCATGCTCCCTTTAATATAGCGCCTGCATTTGTCCATACTCTTTGAACAAAAGCTACAGTTTCAATCCAGCCAACTTGGATGCCGTAAATTGCAGTATTCCAGGCGTCAACAATGCCGTACACAGCTGCGTACCAGAATTCCATAATGGCAAGTTTTACTGAATACCATATTTCAAGCATCCATTGCTTTGCTTTCAGCCATTCGGTTTTTACGAACAACCAGCCTATTCTTGCCGCAAGACCTAAATCACCTTTTTTAAGTGCATTAGCTATACCTCCAAAGGCCGCAATTGCATCTTCTTTTAGTGAATTAAAACAACCGCCGAGCCAATTCATAAGCTCTCCACCGTAACCAGTGAAATATAATAAAGCTGCCGCGCAAGCTGATAACTGAATTATCAATAAACCCAGCGGCGACATCATAAACATCAGCGCTGTTTTAAGAATTGCAAAGCCGCCCCGAACAATCGCACAAACCTTACTCAGCCATATAAGGGCATTTCCAAATACGACAAAAGCTGCACCCGCCGACACCAGAGCAACGCCAAGCCACAAAACCATACTCACTATGCCTCTATTTGCTTTGATCCACCTTGTGACAGTTCCTATCATTTCAGTCATCCGGTTTGCCCAGTCCCTGAGCATTGGAATTATTGCCGAACCTATTGCATTAATAAGACCATTTTTAATTACCCACCAAAGTTTTTTTAATTCTTCATGGAATAGTGCTGCTGCATTAACATCTTCGCTGCTCATAACTGCGCCAAGTCGCTGCATCTCTGCCCTATATGCTTGTATCGCACCTTTTCCCTGATTAAGAAGCGGCAACAATTCGCTGCCAGCCCTGCCGAAAACTTTCAATGCCAGTGCCGCCCTGTCAGTAGGATTTTCAACGGACGCAATCCTATCGGCAAGAAGTAAAAACTGTTCGTCTGGCGATTTGCCTTTAAGGTCTTTGGCTGATAATCCAAGTTTGCCGAACGCTTCAACTGCACTCTTAGTTCCTTTGTTTAATTCGTACATATTTTTGTGCATAAATACCATGGACTTGCCAAGAGATTGCATACTCACATCGTTTAGGTCTGCGGCATAAGACAAACCCTGCAATGCTTCAACGCCCGCTCCTGTCATTTGTGCCATGTCCGAAATGTTGTCTGCGTAGGTTGCTGCGTGCTTTGCAGCTGCGATAAGCGGGCCGGTTATAGCTGCGCCGATACCCATCATTTTTTGGCCCATAGACGAGATTGATGTACCCCAGGCCCGTATGCTTTTTTCGGCGGATTTCAATCCTCTAACCAACGGACTTTTATCTGCAAAAATCTCAACGTATGCTGCGCCTGCTTTTATTGCACCTGATTTACCTGACATTTTCACACCCTCATAGTGACAGCCTCAGTGATACTTCTTTGGCCTGTTACAACTGCTTTAAATAACGCCCTTGAATCCGCGTCATTGACTTCGATTACGTTTGACCTTTTATGCTTTTTGGATTCTGCCTGTGTGTATGGATTAAAATCAGCCGGTATTGCCAGCTTCCCCTTTTTGGGGTCACTGTTGATATTACAGAGCAATGCCATTAATGCAGATACCCCGAACTTGCGACCTCTTGCATGCCATGTGAAACGAACACCGAACTCTCATTTTTTTGCAGTTTTTTCATAAGTCTTTCAAACACAATGAGCAACAATTCTCGATGAATAGCAAGTTGTTTTAGGAAATGCCTCAAAAGTATTGCATCTATTGCGTGGCATTGCACCCCATTGCATTTATTGCAGGTAATTACGCGCGCAAAAAGAGTAAATACTTCTGGATAGGTGAAGGACAGATAAGAAAAACATGCCACATTTTAGCGATTAACTTCGAGATGATTGGGCCATTATTGTTTGATTTCTTTTTGACCCAAAAAGAGACTCGCCTAGTACCCTACAAAAATTCATCCATTCATCAAGCGGCCCTTTTATAAAACTTTAACAGGCCGCCAAGTCGTTCATGGCAGACGATTTTGCCTTTGCCTTGTGGTGGAGGTTTGATAATCTTGTTATCTAATGATTGATGCGGTCTCTCAAAATGATAATGCTCGATACAATTTTTAATAACGTGCCGCAGATGTGCTTCACCAAATATCAACATTCGATCCAAACATTCTGATTTTATGCTGCGAATGAATCTTTCAACAAAGGGAGAAAAATTTGGTGCCATTGGCATTGACTTAATAGCTTTAACGCCCCCTGCTCTTAAAATCTCAATGAATGCATCTGTGTAAAGCGGGTCTCTATCACGAACCACATATTTTTTATTCTTCAAAAATCCCGCAAATGGATCTGTCAGATTCTTAGCAATTTGTTTTAACCAATCGCCATGTGCCTGTTCAATAATACCTGCTATTTCTACTTTCCTCGTAGAATAATCAATAGCAACAAAAACCATGTATCTTGTCAGACCTTTTATAGTATAAATTTCGCAATGAAAAAAATCTATAGCGCTAAGTGATTTCCAATGACACTTTATAAATTCGGCCCACGTGGTCTTTCGTTGTCTATCAGGCTGCGGCTCCAATCCTTCTTTTTTTAATATATTTGCTATGGTTCTAACGCTGACTTCGAATTTTAGATATTTCAATTGTCCTTGAATACGAGGATAGCCCCAGCCACGATTTTTCTTAGCCATCTTTATTATAAGCTTGCGAATTTCTTCTGATATCTGAGGTCGGCCATACTTGCGGCACTTGCTTCCATCATACTTGCGGGCAATAAGATCACGATGCCAGTGTAACACTGTGTCGGGGGAAAATATGCCGCATATTTCATCTAAACCTTTGCGCGCTATTTTCTTGGCTAAAACCGCTAATCTCCTTCGCTGCTCATCTGAAAGAATAATTCGCTTTTTGCCAATTTTTTCTTTGAGAATCGCATTTTCTGCCTTGAGATATTCAATTACATCCTGCTGATGCTGATTTATCCAGCCTGCAAGCATAGTTAACATCATTGTCCAGGGACGAAGTTTCATAAAAATCATTCTCACTTGTTTTGCCAAAGCTATTTATTCTGAAGAATCAATTGCTGAAATAAAAGCAAAGCGATTATTGCAATGATTGATACATTTAGTTATCTAATGGCATTGGTTTGATTCGTGTTTTTTTCATCGGCAAATTAGCATAAATGCTTGTTTTAAGATTATAATGATAACACAATTTCAATAAATTACAAATATTACACCAAACAGCAGATATATCCAAACGATGATAACGACTCAGTTAGATAAATAATGAATCTTTGATGGGGTACATTTTAGATGCCTTAACTTCCAATGATCATCTATCCGATTTCTGCTTTGGCAAATTTCTTTTACTTATAAGCATTATATATTTTTGTAAATCTATTAATACGCAATCTTACCATTCAAAAACTCTCCAAATTTTTTGCGATATGTTAGCAGAGATTCAGGATCATTGTTAAAATAGTGAGTATTTACAAATATTGCTAGTACAATATCGGCAATTAGATTTTGAGCCTCTTTCCTGTGAAAGCCAGATGCAGCTAAATCTGCTACTTTTTTTATATACCAATAGTCTTCTATCCCATCACGAATTATTTTCAATCTGATGCTTGATTTAGATGGAGGATACGCCAGAAATCCATTGCCATTTGTTATTCCTGCATAAGGATAAGGCATTTTAGAATTGGTTAATTCATAAACCTCATTTGGCCACCCTGCAATATTACCAGCATAGATAAAAATGCCTTTTATTTTATAATAATAAGCCATCCAATAAACAATTCTTTGCTCAATCGCATCGCGATCGATAAGCATAAGAGGCGCATCAGCTAAGGGACGCTCCATGCTCACATTGATTGGAAGTGCGCAAAAATACCACCAGTTCTCCTGCTTTCCGGGGCAACCTGATTTTATCCATGACTTGAAATTTGTGGATACATCATAAAGCCAAATATCGGTTCCTTTATCTAGATTATTGTAGTATTGAGTTGCTAAAAATGTCTTTAGACAAGGAAATTTTTTATGACCTATAGTTGTATGCGGAATTATAATATTCCTGAATGTCTCCTCTGTGGGTTCATCTTTTGGACTGTACACCATAGCTTTATCAAGCCAGCCTTTTTCCTTTATATGTTTATAGTATTCATTAAATTTGTGTAGGTCTTCAATTTTTGGTGTTTCAAAAACCATAAGACCTTTTTTAAGACAAAACTCCATATTTTCATCGAGTAAGTTGAAGTTAAAATCATTACCTACACTTATAGGATCAATATGATGCTCCAGAAAAAGGGCCAGCAAATTACGGTACTCGTGTGGACTCAAATTATGTTGCGTAGTCCATACACATGTTGGGTACTGAATCCTGTTAGGCAATGTGATGTTCCAAACATGCAGTTTGACTTTAAGCTCTGTCTGATAAGAATTCGCTGGTTTCACAATTATTGAACCTTCATATTCTCCCGACGGTTGGTGACTTTTATCTCGCACCAGATGAGGCCTAAATCAACTTTACTTAGCGAAAAAGGTTTAAGCTCAAACAATGGATCAGGCCAATAACCAATATGGTGGGTTGGATATTGTGGGACTGCTGTTTTAGCAAAACCTACTTGCCATAAACTTACATCATTTGAGCTAATCGTATATTTGCCATTTTTAGATTTAAGATCTAAAGCCTTAACTTCGACATCATTTATATCTATGCCGGTATTGGGAATAATTGCCAATTGAAATGCCTCAGACTCATTCCTAGCGGCATATAATTGAACTGTGTTGGTTATTTGCCCTTTAAACCAATATTTATTTTTAAAGGTTTTGCGAAGAGAAGTTTCAACTCCCAGGATGTATGTTGGCGATTCGATTCCAGTAATTTGTGAAAACTTATTAAAATTTTTTCTAAAATCATTTAATTGGTCGGAAAAAGCAAGTCCCCAATGATCTACATTATTCTTTATTTCTCTTTCAGCAACCGGTAAATTATCAATTGATAAATCAGCTAATAACCAATCTGGCTGAAAGAAAAACATAAGCAACCAGAATAAAATGAAGGCTGTTGATATTTTTTTCTGAAATTGGTGAAATTCCATAACTAAAGTTTTAAATTAGATTTAAAAAATTGTATCGCCATATTCCAATCCAATGGCAATTTAATTTCCTTATTCATTTCAGCACTCATCTGCGCTGCCCACCCGATTTCTGCAATTGTTTGCGAATTGACAAAGCTTAAAGGTGATTTGGTATTATTCTTAATACAATCAATAAAATGGCCAACACATGCTCCAGTTTGATGCTCGACTACATTGCCGCTATCTGGTGTTGTTGTATCTTCCGGCCATGCTAAATCACCTGCATCTTGCTTATCTAATGGTCTTATCCATTTGCCCCCTGTGGTTTTATTTGACCAATAACGAACTTTGTAAGATCGATCAATTTGTGATTCAAAAATAAATCCACCTTCAGTACCGAACAAATTATGATACGCATCATAACCATTGCCATTATCGATGTTGCCAAAGCAGAAGCCTGTTGCGCCATTGTCAAACTTTATCATAATATTGTAAATAGGCTCGGCTTCAAATTCTCTTACCTGTGATTGAAGTTTGGTTGCATATACTGAAATAGGCATCGCCTGGCTTTGCATCGCATAGATCATTACCGAGATGGCGTGGTTAATCCCCATACCGATTGCATCACCCA